>TARA_R110000868_G_scaffold376831_2_pt1 | contig 56437 bp, 50 predicted proteins | sample TARA_R110000868 | Tara Oceans TARA_R110000868 (sample SAMEA4397489) | marine metagenome | biome: Polar Biome; feature: [SRF] surface water layer (ENVO:00010504); material: water (ENVO:00002006), including particulate matter (ENVO:01000060) such as... | depth 5 m | reverse complement strand
CAAAATCTTCTTGCTTCTTGACATAATCCAAGACAGTCGCTGACCTGTCTGAACCTGGAGAATGGGAAACGAATGTGGAAAAAAGGGCGCTATGGTTATGGTCAGATGCTGCTTGCAGGCTCAATGCTGCTGATTCTGGCAGAGGACGGCAGCGTGGAACTGGTTAAAGCGGATCCCGACGAATATTCCCAGGTGGCGAAATTTCAGGCGATCAGCGGACAGACCTGGAATCATCCCGCTTTGGCTCACGGCAAACTATTTGTGCGAAACAGTGAAATGGCTGCCTGCTACGACATCTCAAAGAACTCCCAAAGAGCCCCCATTAAAAAAACGGATCGTTAGAGCGAACTTTTGAAGCTTCGTTTTCGTTCGTTCAGCTCTTGAACGGAATCGTGTAAAGCTAAGTAAGATCTGCGGATTGTACTTGACGGAGTGGAGCGGGGGGGGCACAATAGACGATAAATAAACACCCACCTATGTGTTTTGACTTCCTCCAACGTATTGAAACTGATTGAGTTTCGCTACGTCCCGCCTCAGACGGCCAGACTGTCTGAACGACATTGCAGAGAACGGAAGAAAGGAGACCCATGTTTCGCGCGAACATGCGAGTTTACGTTTTGCTGCTGATTGTGTTCTGCCTCCCGGTGAGATCATTTTCCGTCATGGCCGCAGATCTGTCACAGTCTGCTGATGAGGCACTGGTAGCTCAAAAGCCGAACCTATCCGCTGGTCCTGCTCTGCATGTGTTAATCGACAAGTTTGTGCAGAACCGTCATGCCGATTATGCCAGGCTGGCGTCTCCACTGAGTGACGATGCGGAATTTTTGAGGCGGATCTACCTTGATCTCACGGGGCGGATTCCGACGATCGAACAGACGCGGGCTTTTCTGAGTGATCAACGGCCCGACAAACGTGCGGTTCTGATCGATCAGCTGTTGAACTCTCCCGAGTACGCCCGCTTTATGTCGCAGCGTCTGGATGTGATGCTGATGCAGCGGATGAATAAGAAGTATATCAATGTCAGCACGTGGGAAGAATACCTGCGAACCTCCGTCGCTGAGAACAAACCGCTGGATCAACTGGTACGTGAAATTCTTTCAGCGGATGGCTCTGATAAAGCGCACCAGGCAAAAGCCCGATTTTATCTGGCCCGCAGTGGCGAAGTGAACGAACTGACGCGTGATATCAGTCGAATTTTTCTGGGGGCCGACCTGACGTGTGCCCAGTGCCACGATCACCCGGAAGTTGCGGACTGGAAACAGGATCATTACTACGGGATCTCGGCGTTTCTGATTCGCAGCTTTGTGTTTACGGACAAAAAAAAGAAGCAGACAGTCTTTGCGGAGAAAGCCGAAGGCGAAGTCAAATTTGAATCGGTATTTGAAGTTCGTGACAAAACCTCCAAAGGTCCCGAGACAACACTGCCCGCTGTGTTTGACAGCAAAAAGATTTCTGAACCCACATTTAAAAAGGGGGAAGAGTATAAAGTCAAACCGGCCAAGGATGTTCGACCGATTCCCAAATACAGCCGTCGTGCTCAACTGGGCGATGCGATTACCAGAGAGAATCGCCGCTTTGCGCGAACAATGGCGAATCGATTATGGGCGATGCTGCTGGGACGGGGAATCGTCCATCCTCTTGATGCAGACCATTCGGATAATCCTCCCTCACATCCGGAGTTGCTGGATGTCCTGACAGATCAACTGATGGCACATCAGTATGACCTGAAATGGTATCTGCGCGAAATCGTTCTGAGCAAAACGTATCAGCGCTCGAGTGCCAACGCATTGTTTGAGGATAAAACGGCGAAAGACTTGTCCGATGCCCAATTCACTCACGCGTTGATGAAGCCTTTGAATCCGGAGCAGTATGCCTGGGCGGTCATGGAAGCGACCGGGCTGGCAGAAGTACATCGAAACAGTCTGAAAACGAAGTTGAGTGAAGCAACACTTCGGAAAAATCTGCTGGGCTATGAAAGACAGTTTGTATCCCTGTTTGGTGGCGTGCCGGGTGAGCCCGTTAAAGAATTCGAAGCGACTGCAGATCAGATTTTATACCTGTCCAATGATCAGCGGATTCAGGTGATTCTGCCGGCGCGGCCGGGAAATCTGGCTGATCGACTCATGAAAATCCCAGCGGATCAAACCGCAAAACTGGCAGAAGAACTGTACCTCAGCGTCCTGACAAGACCACCCCTTCACTCTGAAAAGCAAGAAGTGACCACGTTACTGGCAGGGAAAAAAGGGTCAGATCGGGCAGTGGTCGTCACTGATCTGATCTGGGCGTTGTTAATGTCATCGGAGTTTCGCTTTAATCACTGATCAAATAGATTGAATTACAGCCGACATACGGAATACAGGGAAAAGGTGTGACAATGCGTTGTAACTATGCTTGTGGATCACATGAATCACTGACGCGTCGCTCTTTTATTGGTGGCTCTGCCGCTGGTGCGTTAAGTATGCTGGGCTTCGGTGGAATGACCCAGGTGCAGGCAGCGAAAAAACTGGCTGCGCAACAGAAGCAGGTGGTGGTGTTCTGGCTGTCCGGTGGGGTGAGTCAGCTGGAGACCTGGGATCCCAAGCCGGGCACGGAAACGGGAGGCCCTTTCCAGGCGATTAACACGTCAGCACCTGGTGTGCAGATCAGCGAACTGCTGCCTTATACGGCGCAGCAGATGCACCATCTTGCGCTGGTGCGGGGGATTAACACCAAAGAAAACAATCATGGCAAAGGGGCCTACATTATGCAGACCGGGCGGAAAGAACAGCCCGGGTTTGCATACCCATACCTGGGTTCCTCGTTTTCCAGCCATCTGTCTCCCCCCGACAGTCCGCTGCCGGGGTATATTTCTGTAGGAGCCGGGGGGTCTTCGAAGGAAGCGACATTTCTGGGACCCCGCCATGCACCACTGGTTTTGTCGGGAGGTAAGGCGCCAGCGAATCTGGAGATGCATTCTTCCATGACGGCGGAGCGAGACGCGCTCAGGCGGAGTCTGAGAAGTAAAGTCAGTCAGCGATTTGAACAGAAACGCAAAACCGCGCATACCGAAGTCTATAATGAGTCGTTCGATCAGGCGGCGGCGTTGATGTCCCGGCGGGATATTTTTGACTTCAGTCATTTTTCTGATAAAGACGTGGAACGCTATGGCAAACATGATTTCGGTCAACACTGTCTGATGGCGCGTCAGTTGATTGAAAAAGGCGTGACGTTTGTCAAAGTGGGCCATACGAACTACGACACTCACTCCGAGAATTTCAATTTTCATATCGAGCAACTGGGTGAATTCGATCGGCCTTTTGCAATGTTCATCTCGGACCTCTATGATCGGGGTTTACTGGAACATACTCTGATTATCTGCATGTGCGAGTTTGGTCGTACCCCCAGAATTAATTCGCGCATAGGCCGCGATCACTGGGGAACAGCCTGGTCCATCGCCGTGGGCGGAACCGGGATCAAAGGGGGCGCGGTTTCAGGTAAGACGAATGAGACCGGTACCAAAGTGATTGATCGTGAAGTCAATGGCGGGCATCTGTTTCACACCTATTACCAGGCGGTCGGACTGGATTCGACAGAAGAGTTTTATCCCAATGGTCAACCGATTGCCAAAGCCGATCCCAAGACTGAAGCAATCAAGGAGATTCTGGCGTGAGTGGATTACCAGCGCGGCGGTTTCAATTCTTGTGTCTGCAGACAGTGGCGATGCTGTGCTGTGCAACGGTTCCAGCGACGGCGGATGAATCAGTTGATAAAACAGCTGCTGCCGAATCTCCGCTCCAGGCAGTTAAGCCAATCCTCATTCATGGGCCAACGCAGTTACCAACTGCTTTGAAATTTGCGGAACAGGATGCTGCCAAAGCGTCAAAACTTACTGACGCTCAAGCGAAAGCCGTCAATCAGATCACTGCAGAACTGAAGCAGGCCGACTCTGAAATCAGTAAGCTTCAGGCTGAGATTCAAAAAGCAAAACAGCAGATCAAAACCGAAACGGAGGCTTTAAAACAGCTGCAACAGCAACTGAAAGCGATTTCGGAAAAGAAATCAGACGACAAAAAGACGGAAGTTCAAGCAAATGAATCAGCTGAAGCCGCGAAACTCAAGGCTGAAACACTTTCACAGGAACTGAAACAACTGCAAAAGCAGTTGAAAATGCTGGAACAGTCGCTGCCTGAGAAGCAGAAGCAGCAGGCAGATTTGAAAAAGCAGTCAGGAGCAGCTGAAAAAATACTGACGGATCAACAGAAGAAAGAGAGTCAGTTTCAGGAATTCGCTGAGCTGTTTCGCAAGCAGACGCCTGCAGCAGATCCCACGCGATTTCGTGAAGTGGCTGCGTTTTCCCATTCGCGTCCGTTGTATTCCTGTAAGATCGACGCGAATGGAAATTACCTGCTGGCAGGCGCCCAGGGTTCCGCTTTTAACCGTTGGGATCTGGTGAGTGCGGAGAATACGGAGTTGCTGGGACATCAGAGCTGGGTCCGCCGATTTGATGTAGGGCGTTCTGATTCGTTGTTGATCACGGGCGCGTATGAAGGGAAGATCGCCTGGTGGGATCTGGAGTCGGATCAACCCAAACCACAACATTTAGTTGCGGCCCATAAAGGTTATGTGCGCGGAGTGGCCATCAGCCCTGACGGAACTCTGGTAGCGACAGGGGGAAATGACTGCCTGGTGAAACTCTGGTCGGTCAAGACGGCGAAGCTGGTCCGGACCCTGGAAGGTCACGAACATCAGGTATATAACGTGAAATTTCACCCGAGTGGACGCTGGCTGATTTCAGGAGATTTGCGTGGGAATCTGAAACAGTGGGATGTCGAAACCGGGGCACTGGTGCGTGATTTCGACGGAAGTGCAATTTATAAATACGATAAGACTTTTCATGGGCATATTGGCGGCGTCCGAGGTATGGATATCAGCCGGGATGGCAAATATTTCGCTATCAGCGGGATCGGTGAAGTTTCGAATGCCTTCGCCGGAATCGGGGTGCCAACCGTGATTCTGTTTGACTGGGCGACCGGCAAGCGACTGGCAATCATGTCACCCGAGGATAACTTTAAAGGAACCTGCTGGGGCGTCCGCTTTCATCCCGAAAACGATTTTATCACCGCGGTTGGCGGAAATTCATCTGGGATGATCTGGTTCTGGAAACTGGGGGAAGAAAAACCATTCGCGTCGGAAAAAATCAAAAGTGTGCCTTATGATCTGGATTTCCATCCGGATGGTCTGCGGATGTGTGTGGCCTGTTTTGACAAGACAGCACGCCTCTATCATCTGGGCCCTGAAACGCCGACTGAGCTGGCAGCCAGAACGAAAGACAAGGCAAAGAAAAAAAGTGATTAATTTGCAGGAGGGACACGCCGCACCGATTCCTGTTCTGCGAGCTGTTTGAGTTTTGCGAGCTGTGATTTCAGAATTCGCTTTGTAAACCAGCTGAATAACACTCCCATGAAGCGATAATAAAAGGATGTGTATTCCAGCTCGCAGTGATAGTCCAGTTCCGTTTTTCTGCCGAGTGAAGTTAATTCATATGTGACTTTGATTCGATGTGCGGGATGGGACAGTTTCACAGCGAGCAGCGTCGGTGGTTCGTATTCGGTAATGATCCCTTTGTATGTTTGGGTATTCAGCCCTTCTTTAATGGAATGGATGAACTTTGTCCCTGCTTTACTTTCTGGTTTTTTCCCCCTGGGATATTCAACGGATTCCAGCCCTTCCATCCAGAGCTTCATTTTTTCATCGTCATTCAGGTAACTGAAAACAAGATCAATCGGTGCGATGATTTCCTGATGGTGTGTAATTTCCAAAGCCGCTCTCTCCCCGGTTGATCGTGACTTGTCGCTTGGGATTTAAATCTAAAACGCATCACATTTAACCATAGCGTCCCCTGACTTATTCTACTTGGTCCAAATAGCCCTGGAGACGCTACTGTAAAACGGGACACAGTCTTCAAGTCGATCACCAGTATCAATGGTGAATTTCCAGTTGTAGCTCACGCAGCATTCTATCATGCTTTTACTTCCGGTGTGGTCACGTTTGCAACTGTATGCTGAAATTTTATTTAATCTGGTCGAACACGAAACTGTGTCCAGTTGGCTGTTCAGGTGAGGCAGAAGTGATCTGGCAGGGGAAGGAACCGTAAAGATCAGGTTCTGCTGACTGTGAAAACTGGTTTCATTTTCAGGTCTGCTGTTCTGCAGATTGCTTATTGCAATGCCTCAAATGCCGCTGTAGGATGCTGCGTGAACGCGAGCCCCGCCAGTTAATTCTCAGATAAAATTGATTCCGGATAACTCGATTCAGAGGAAGGCAGAGCATCTGCTCTGCGGAGCTTCTCGTAAATCGGTAATTCCAGCAATCGCGCGACTCCCGACTGAGAAGAGTTGCGCTTCAGATGGAGCTGATCCGTTTCATAATCGTGTTGCAATTTTAAACTCACCAGGGCCAATTGAATGTACTTACTGGCAATACCGTGCCTTCTGATGCTCGTGTACTTTGGGATCATGTACCTGTACTGGGGACGGGGCTGCCTTCGGCTTTATGAGCAGAACCGTTCCGGTGCCGATTTGACTGAATATCAACCTCCGGCCATCGTACTCCTGCCGTTGAGGGGCAATGATCCATTCCTGATACACTGCCTGGAGGGGTTGCTCAATCAGGAGTATCCAGAATATTCAGTGAAGATCATTGTGGACCACGTAGAGGATCCTGTCTTTCAGTTTGTCAATCAGTATCTGGAGCAACACAGTCATCCCCATTGTCAGGTCAGCGTGCTGGAATCACGAAGCGAGAACTGCGGGTTGAAAAATCAGTCATTGCTCCAGGGGTTATCAGATCTGTCTGAAGACGTCGAAGTGGTTGCCTGGCTGGATGCAGATGTAGTACCTCACCGGACATGGCTTCGAGATCTGGTACAGCCTCTGCAGAATGAACAGGTCGGCGTCGCTTCCGGCATCAGGTGGTATGCGCCGCGAGAAGCGAATGTGGGAACCCTGGTGCGGTATATCTGGAATTCTGCAGCTGTGATTCAAATGCTGGCGATGGAAATTGTCTGGGGTGGTTCTGTTGCGGTCAGCGGTCGTGTTTTTCGAAATCCCCGGTTGGCAGAAGCCTGGTCGAAGATGATGTGGGAAGATACCTATTTGAACACACTGGCTGGCCAGCTTGATCAGAAAGTTGTGTTTGTCCCCGCTGTCACCATGGTCAATGAGGAATCAACGTCTTTGAAATCCTGTTTTCAATTCATGACCAGGCAATTGATGAATGCCCGATTTTATCATTCTCGCTGGTTGTTTATTTGTGGACTCGGCCTGTTTTCTGCGGTTGCTGAATTGACCCTGATTGCACAACTGGGATTGTTTTTGAATCAGGGGAATCTGCCCTGGGTGGGGATGATTCTTGGCGTCATTGCGTTTACCAGCGGATCGGTAGGATATGTGGTATACCGTCTGGACCTGCAGATCAGACGTTTGATCGCAAAACGGGGAGTAAATGTGGAACGCCTGCCGCTCACCGCTGTGTTTGTTCTGATACCGACTCTGCTTGTCTATTGCGCGGCGTTGTTAGCAGCCAGGAGAACAGAACGTATTCGCTGGCGAGGTGTTATTTATAATGCGGCGGCTCCGTTTCAGATACAGATCGTGCATTATGAGCCTTATCAGCCTGCAAAAAAATCAGTAGAGCAAACCGAACAGACAAATTCGTCGATCATCTGAGATTGTCTGGCTGGCAGTCGGTACATCAGGCAGGAGGCAGTTCCAGCGTTCCTGCCTGTTCCTGTTCCAGCAGTTGTTTCAAATCATTGACCCAGTGTGAATGTCCCTGAGATTTGAGTCGCGCAATCAATGAGTGGATTTTTCCATTGTAGCCACGTCCCTGCGCAAGGAGCACTCCTCCCAGTCTGGTGCTCCAGGGAATTTTTGATCTGATGAAAGCTTGCCTGGTATTTTTCAATACAATCGGATCCCAGAACAGGCGACTGCGAACAGGCTGCAGTCCGAGGCTTGTATAAAGCTTCGTACAGCCGCTGAATTTCTGATTGGATTTCAGATGTGTTGAGTACCAGGGGTGTACCAGAAAAAAAGGGGAGTGAGTAATTAACAGTCCGTCAACTTTCAGCCACTTCGTGAAATCGGCGAGGATGAAACTCGGCTCCGGGACATGTTCGAGAACATCCAGGCAGATGATCACATCAAACGAATCGGGCTCCAGACCTGTAATGGACTGGAGTATGTTGATTTCGGCATTGTTTTTCTTGAAGACCTGTTGTGCATAAGCAATACAGTCTGGGGAGACTTCGAAGTAGGTGACATCATGTCTGGTTTGCGACCACTGCAGGCTGTCAAAGCCCAGTCCGTCCCCATAGGCGAGGATTTTCAGTGGCTGCGGGAAACTGGCTTTCAGATAGTCACAGATCCAGTTGCGGATTTCCTGTTTGAGCGGCCTGCGATTCCAGACAGAAGTTTCATAGAGAAATGCATTCGTCGATGCATAAAATTCAGCCAGGTCTTCGCTCCAGTGATGGGGTGGCAACTGCCTGTCCTGCAAATCGGTTCTGACATTCCAGCCGAGGCATTTTTCTTCCTGAAGGAGTTTTGATGTAACAATCCGTTTATGCTCCCCGGAGATACTGGCGATCAGATCGATTAAATCCGAGTTCTGATTCAGTGGCCACGGTAGATCGGACTTTAGTTCCATACGATTCCATTTGAAAATGAGAAACGAAAGTTTGAGTGAAGTTGTTCGTCAGTAGGTTGTTCGTCAGTAGAATGTCAAAAAACGCAGGACTGGGGGCGCCCTGCGTTTTATTCGGTAATGCAATCCTGAAATGTTATTTGTCTTTTTTTTCGGCTGGCTTGGGAGCTTCTTTTTTTTCTGCTGGTTTCTCAGCGGGTTTCTTCTCGACTTTCTTTTTAGCCGGTTTGGGCTCCGGTTTCTTTTCTTTTTCAGGTTCCGGCTTTTTCTCAGCAGTCTTTTTCGCTTCCGGTTTCTTTTCTACTGGTTTGGGAAGTTCTGGCTTTTCCGCTGCAACCGGTTTGGGTTCTTCGGGTAAGCCGATGACTTCCAGGCCGGTGATCTGTTCCTGCAGCGCCAGTCCCGCGGGGCGAGTGACTTTTGTCTGCCAGACATAAAGGCGTTTGAGCTTTTTCAGTGAACTCAACTGGGAAAGACCGGCGTCTGTGATTTCGGTGCCATACAGATTCAGATATTCCAGGTTGGGAAGTTGCTGCAGATGCTTGAGACCGGCATCATTCACCTTGGTTTTTTCCAGATGCAGGTGGGTTAAAGCTTTCAGATGCTGCAATTGTGCCAGTCCGGCGGAAGTCACTTCTGTGCCACGCAGATTGAGTGAATCGACTTTCGAGAGCCCTGCGAGGGTTTTGAGGGTTTCATCGGTGATTTTCTGGTCTGACAGGTGGAAGGCAATTTCGAGTCGGTCATCATTTTGCGCCAGTTCCAGAACGGACCCTCCGGCGGCGATGATTTTGGCTTTGGCCTGCTCGGTAGCGGGATCTGGTTTTTTATCCTCGGCTGACAGGTTAGCAACCTGAGTGATCGAGATAACGGAAATCAGCGCGACAGAAAAAAATCTCATTTTACCTATCCTTACTTTCTCTGTTGTTCATCGGATTTGGTGTCAAAGTGGGTAGCACATCACGGTCTGGCCAATCAGATCGACCGGTATCCTGAGTGAGTGATGTGCATTAAATCAATATGTGACATGGAGATACACCCCAATTTATCAATTCAACTGATCTTGATGCATTTTATCAGGAGAAACGGTCGTACGGAAAGACTCAACTCTCAAAATGTGTCCTTCTGCTTAGAAAATCCCCCCATTTGTATATTGAGCCGGCAAATCAGAAATGGTCTCGATTCAAATCCAAAAATCCATTAACCTTCCGCCCGCGGAAGTTTCTGTTAATAGAATAGTAAAGTCTGAACTGGAAAGAATTAATGTCATCTGCTTCTCCTTCAGTCCCTCGAGATACCCTGATTCATGGTCTGGGACGTGGAGTTATTAATACGGTCTGCCTGCTGGGGGATCTGTTTCTGTTTGGCTGGGAAATGCTGGGATGGATTATTACCCGGCTGCCTCCCCGGAGCAATCTCTGGTCGTGCATGTACCATATCGGGATTCAGAGTATTCCCGTGATCCTGATCACAGGTGGATTCATCGGCATGGTGCTGGCAGTCCAGTCGTATGATCAATTTAAGTTAATGCATCTGGAAAATCAGATTGGTGCCGTGATCGCCATTTCGCTGGTGGAAGAACTGGGACCGGTATTGGCGGCGATCATGCTGGCCGGTCGTGTGGGAACTTCGATGTCGGCGGAACTGGGAACGATGCGTGTGACCGAACAGATCGATGCATTGCGGGCGCTGGGAGCAGACCCGATTCATTATCTGGTGGTTCCCCGATTTCTTGCCTGCTGTTTACTGATTCCACTGCTGACAATTGTGGCCGACGCGGTCGGGATTCTGGGAGGCTGGTTTTTCAGCACGCAGATCTTAGGCGTAGATTCCTTTTATTACTGGCATTATTCCGAACAGTTTGTGTATGCCTACGATGTGATGGGGGGCATCTTCAAGAGTTTCTTCTTTGGTGCCGCGATTTCACTGATTTCCTGTCACCGGGGCTTTCACTGTGGTGCAGGTGCCGAGGGAGTGGGTAAGGCGGCGACAGAAGCGTTTGTGTATTCCTTTATTGTAATCATGATTCTGGACTTTCTGCTGGGGGTCACGATTGTGAACTTCTATCACTTCATGCAGTCCGTTTATCCAGGGGTCCTCAGATAACGTCTCCGTTCGAAATCGAACAGAAAATTATATACCATGAATGATCGAACCGCCAACGAGGGATATGTGATTGAACTGCGGAATGTGTCCCGCCAGTTCGGGACACAGCAGGTGTTGCGAGATGTTTCATTTGGAGTGCGTCGCGGCGAAACGCTGGTTGTGATCGGCGAGAGTGGATGTGGTAAGAGTGTGACCATGAAAATGATCATGAACCTGCTGCAACCTTCCCAGGGCGACGTTCTGTGGAATGATCGTTCGATTGCTGATCGCAGTCCGCGCGAACTGCATCGGGATCGATTGCGGATCGGTTACCTGTTCCAGGGAGCAGCGTTATTCGACAGTCTTTCCGTTTATGAGAATGTGGCCTTCGGATTGAAACAGAATACGCGATTAAAAACAGAAGAGATCGATCAGATCGTAGTCGAACGATTACGGGAAGTGGGACTGTCTGAAAGTATCAGTCAGAAAAAACCGGCTCAACTTTCCGGAGGGATGAAGAAACGGGTCGGCCTGGCCCGGGCACTGGCGATGACACCTGAAGTCATGCTGTATGATGAGCCCACCACGGGGCTCGACCCGGTCATGACTGATGTGATTAATGAGCTGATTCTGCAGACACGTGCCAGTCGTCCGGTAACCAGTATTGTCGTGACACATGACATGAGCACTGTCAAGAAGGTCGCTGATCGGATTATCATGCTGTATCCGCTGGCCCGATTGAATGCCACGGAAGATCAGATTGTGTTCGAGGGGACGGCAGAGGAAGCGTTTCAGTCTGACTTGCCCCGGGTGCATCAGTTTGTGCATGGCGAGGCCGGTGACCGGATTCGTGAACTGGCCGAAGCCAGCTGAGCCAGATTGTTCCGAGACAGAGAAAAGTAATTTTTAAAACCAGACCAGAGTAATTGATCTCAAGGATGAGATCAAAATAGAGGTTATTTATGACGGACCGCCAGATTCAATTTCGTGTAGGACTGTTTGTGATTTCTGCAATGATCACGGGAGCCGGAATGATTTTTCAGTTCGGCCAACTGGAAACACTGTGGAAGAAAAAATATACGATCGCCATGAGGTTCGAGTCGATTTCAGGCGTGCATCAAGGTACCCCTGTCGTGCGCCACGGGATCCGGATTGGTGAAGTGGATAAAATTATTACCAGTGACAGTAAACCGGGAGTAATGCTGCTGGTGAATATCAGCGAGTCCCAACATCTGCGCAAAGATGCCAGTCCGCAGATCGTCAGTTCGATTATGGGGGACTCGAAAATTGTGATCGAGCCCGGCGTCAGTTCCGAATTCCTGAATCCCGGCGACCGACTGGTGGGACGTGAGTCAAGTGATCCGATGGAGATCGTCTATCGTATGGAGCAACAGGTGACCAAGACCCTTGATGCGTTTTCCACGACCAGTAAAGAATGGGAGAAAGTAGCGAGTAATATGAATCGCCTGATGGAGACCAAGGAGGGCAACCTGGACGTGGTTATCGAACGGGCAGCAACTTCCCTGGAAGAGTTTTCGCTGGCGATGCGTAAGATGAACCAGATGATGACCAGTGTGAATCACCTGGTGGCCGACCCCGTGCAGCAGGAAAATCTGAAACGTTCAATGGCTGCCATGCCGGCCATGATTGAAAGCACGCAACGCACGATTGCATCAGTCGAAATTGCGGTGCAGAAAGCCGGGCAGAACCTGGATAATCTTTCCCAGGTGACTGACCCGCTGGCAAAGCACAGTCAGTCGATGGTGGTTAAAATGGATCGCAGTCTGACCCGACTGGACGCCATTCTGGCAGAGTTGAATTCCTTCTCGCGGGCGTTGAATGCGGGGGATGGCTCACTGAAAAAATTCATTTCGGATCCGGAGCTCTATCGGAATATGAACCGTTCCGCCAGCTCACTGACGGTATTGTTGAATAACCTGGAGCCTATTGCCCGGGACATTCGCATCTTCAGCGATAAGATTGCCCGCCATCCGGAAGTGCTGGGTGTGAGTGGCGCCATGAAAGGGAGTTCGGGATTGAAGGAAGCCGGGGACCAACCTCAGCAGCAACCTTCCCGAGTCCGTCAGTCCGGGTTCTCGTTTCCTTCTTCAAAAGGCCCCTAGACAAGCGGCCTTTCCAGCAGATCACTCGCTGATTGAGGTGGCTTTGCTCTCTGATGGTACTGTCGGCTTTTCATCTCCGCTGGCTGCTGCGCAACTGGTAAAATGATGCAGATTTTCCAGGCTGGAAATTCAGCAGGAGCTGATGCGCAGATCAGTTATCGCCTGAGTGCCTCCCCGCAGCAAGAGGATTGGAATTTCGATACTGAATTCCAGGTCGGTTGACTTTGATAAGTGCGAGGCTGTCCTCAGGCTGGTGTGACTTGGAGCGTGTTAAAGTATAAAAGTGGTACTGAATGGGTTTGAAATGGGTCAAAAATGACAGAAATATGAGTGAATGGATGCTGACTGAAAAGTCCGAAATTAAGAAAAACGCCTTGTTTTCAGGGACTTGTACTGGTGAAGAAACGGCAGACGTGAATGAATTCTCAGATTGTGAAAAAAGAGCAACGCGCGCGACGCATAAAACAAGGGAAGTATGCTGAATGCCAGGAGCGGGTCAAGTTGAATGTTTTCAGCGGAAATAGAGTTCTACTGGTCATATGTGTTACTGAAAAGCGAGCCCAACAGAGGCTCTCCCTTTGTTCAAGAAATTCTGGTTATGCGAATAAGAAGAACGGGTTTGGAAGTCTTCATTGTTTGTTCATTAAAACTTAACAAAACCTTGTATTATTTTGCAAAAGTGTCATTTTCTCCCCGGGTTCTATGTTCGGAACCACAATCTGACACAATGTCCTGCTTTCCAGTTTCACAGAGGGACTCGTGCGTATATCCTCATCGCGGCGTCTATTTCTTAAATCAGCGATTGCTGCTCCTGCAGCAGGTACTGTCTTTTCTCGTTTTCTGTCAGCAGTCGAAGCCAAAGGGCTTGAGAAAAGTGATTCCGGTCTCAACCCGATCCGGGATGAAACAACAGGGTTGCCTTTATTAAAGCTGCCTGAAGGGTTTCGGTACCAGTCATTCGGCTGGGTGGGGGATGTGATGTCTGACGGTGTAATCACGCCGGAAGGTCATGATGGGATGGGAGTGATTTCCCAGACCGGTGATATCGTAACGCTTTGTCGAAATCACGAAATCAAGGGGGCGAAAAGTTTTGGTCCGGCGGAATTGACCTTTGATTCCAAGGCAGGCGGTGGTTGTGCCAATCTGCAGTTCAATGTCAAATCCGGGAAGTGGTTGAGGAGCTGGACGAGCCTGGCAGGGACCGTGCAGAACTGCGCCGGCGGACCGACTCCCTGGGGTACCTGGCTCTCCTGCGAGGAAACAGTGATAGGCCCGAAGGAAAGTTTCCGGGATGTGCAGTACGAGCATGAAAAACATCATGGCTGGGTCTTTGAAGTTCCTGCAGAAGGGAAAGCTACGGTCGAACCTCTGCAGGCATTAGGGCGTTTTGTCCATGAAGCACTCGCCATTGATCCTGCGGAAGGCACGATCTACGAAACCGAGGACCGTGACACCGCCGGTTTTTATCGCTTCCTGCCGAACGAACCTGAGGTGCTGACGAAAGGAGGCCGTCTGCAGATGATTAAGATCAAAGGAAAAGATGATCTGCGAACCGGCGCCAGAACTGGAATTCGCTACGAAGCAGAATGGGTTGATATTGAAGATCCCCTGCGTCGCAATACGCCGGGCAAAGAAGACGGTCTCGGGGTCTACTCGCAGGGAAAAGACAAAGGCGCAACGACGTTTGGTCGTCTGGAAGGCTGCTGGTTTGGCGATGGTGTTGTCTACTTTAACTGCACTAATGGAGGCGAAGCCGGACTGGGTCAGGTCTGGTCTTATTCACCCAAAGCACAGACTCTGGAGCTGGTATTTCAATCACCGCGCCATGAGATTCTGGACAGTCCGGATAATTTAACAGTCAGTCCCCGAGGCGGTCTGATTCTGTGCGAAGACGCTGATTTGAAACCTCTGCGTCTGCACGCCCTTTCGCGTAAAGGAGAATTGAAGACAGTTGCCGTCAATAACATTCAGTTGAAATCCGGTCAGCACGGGTCACTTGCTGGAGATTTCAGCGGTGGGGAATGGGCGGGGGCCTGTTTCAGTCCGGATGGAGAATGGCTGTTTGTCAACATACATGATCCCGGAGTGACGTTTGCGATCACCGGCCCCTGGGAAGAGCTGGGCGTGTAGTCGAGTGGACTGTCGTAAGAGCTGTGAGAGAGTGTTTTATGCTTTTCTGAAGGTGTAGGCTTTCATACGGGAAGTGTGAATTGTAAACTGGATAGCACGGAGAACCTGTATACTTTCGCCTCTGGTTTACTGATTCTTCCTTGTTTTAAGCACTTCACCAGAAAGACGGTTGGTCTCAGAATCGCGTCATGTCTCTCAAGAACTACATCAAGAACGACCTGGAAATTCGCTTGCGGAGCGGTCAGGAACTACCCGCCCAACTGACTCTGGAATCACTGGCGGAACATTACCAGGTCAGTTTCTCGCCGGTTCGAATCGCGTTGGCAGAACTGGTAGAGGAAGGCCTGCTACAGAAAGGTACGAACCGCAGACTGGTTCGAAATGCAGAGCAGATCAAACCTCTCAAACAGGGGCAAAGTTCCGCGCTACCGGAACCGCCGGCGGATATGTTTGAAGTGATCACGAATGATTTTGTGAAGCTCAGCCTGAAAGGAGAGCCGATCGATATCCGTGAAGAGGTGACTGCCCGCAGATACAAAATCAGTCGTTCTTCGTTGCGGATTATCTTAAACCGCCTGGCGGGGACCGGCATTCTGGATCATATTCCGCGACGTGGCTGGCGGCTCAGGCCGTTTCGCCAGGAAGACATGCAGGCCTTTCTGGAAGTGAGGGAACTGCTGGAGCTTAAAGCTCTGGAACTGGCGAAGCCTCATCTTAAGGAAGCAGACCTGCAGAAGATCCTGGACGGTAATGTCATTCCACAGTCTGCGAAAGAAGACGTACAGATCGATAATTCTTTACATGAATATCTGATCGAAAAGGCGGGTAATTATTACATCAAAGACTTTTTTCAGCGACAGGGCAGGTATTATGATATCCTGTTTGACTGGGAAGATCAGGACCGGGAAACCGCTATTGAAACGGTCAGACAGCATCAGGCCATCCTGACAGCTTTAATCGAGCAGGACTGGCGGTCGGCACGTAAAGCATTGTCCTATCATATTCGGGATAACCATCCGATTTTGAGTAAGATCATTAAGGAAAAATAAATCCGACCCATCTCTCGCGCCAGGTTGTATTTTTCATTTGCTTAAGAACGCCGTTACTGTCTGAGACAAAAGAAGTAGTCAGATGAGTGAATATTCCTCTGCAGAAATTCGCGCGAAAGTCGACGAAGTCTACCGGACGGATTCACGTCGTGTCTTTGCGACGTTGGTTCGTTTGATTGGTGATTTCGATCTGGCTGAGGAGGCGATGCATGAAGCTTTTGCTGCTGCGGTCGAACAGTGGCACCGTGATGGAATTCCCGCCAATCCCCGATCGTGGCTGGTATCGGCTGGGCGTTTTAAAGCCATTGATCATATTCGCCGTCGTGTCCGCTTTGATGAAGCACAGCTTGAAGTGGCACAAAGACTGGAAGGCATCGCCGGTCTGAATGCAGAGAAGTCGGACACTGAGGTCGAAGATGACCGCCTGCGGTTGATTTTTACCTGCTGTCACCCGGCGATTGCACCTCAGGTACAGATTCCGCTGACCTTACGAGAAGTGTGTGGCTTGTCAACGGAGGAAATCGCCAGCGCGTTTCTGACTTCGCCTTCCACAATGGCGCAGCGAATCGTACGGGGTAAGTCGAAGATCCGTGATGCGGGCATTCCCTATGTTGTGCCCAACCGGGCTGATCTGCCTGAGCGGCTGGATGCTGTGTTGACGGTCGTGTATCTGGTTTTCAACGAAGGCTATTCTGCTTCGTCAGGCGATTCTCTAACACGTAAAGATTTATCAGAAGAGGCGATTCGACTGGGGCGTCTGCTGCTGGATCTGCTGGAGGACCCGGAAGTGAAAGGCTTACTGGCGTTGATGTTGATCCACGAGTCGCGTCGTGAAGCCCGTTCGACTACTGACGGGGATCTGATTCTGCTGGAAGATCAGGATCGTTCGTTATGGGATCAGGAAAAGATCCGGGAGGGAACAGCACTGGTGGGGCAGGCGATTGCCTCCGGTGAAGTGGGCAGTTATACGATTCAGGCGGCAATCGCATCCGCCCATGCAGTCGCTTCACGCAGCGCGGAGACTGACTGGTCACGTATCGTTTCCTGGTATAATCTGCTGTTACAGGCCAATCCAACGCCGATCATTGAATTGAACCGCGCCGTGGCAATTGCGATGCGTGATGGTGCAGAAGCAGGTTTGCAGTTAATTGATGAGATTCTGATTCGCGGAGACCTCAAGGAGTACCATCTGATTTATGCTGCCCGAGCTGATCTCTGCAGACGACTGGGGCAGATTGAGGCAGCCCGAGCCGCTTATGAGAAAGCACTCTCCCTGACGAATCAGACAGCAGAATCTCGGTTTCTGGAAAAGCGTCTGCAGGAACTGGCGCAGATTCAGGCTCAATCTCCGTAAAGTTATCCATTCGTAAGAGATTGCTGTTGCTGGTTTTATGTGGATGTGATTCCCTCTGGAAGACGTATTTTTCTCAAAATGAAAAATGTTTCTGCCTGAATGTCGATTTCGCCGGGGCACGTTCGACTACTGGGTACATAAGGTATTTAATTCTCAGCAGAACTAAATACGGTTTATCGTAATTCAGATGATCAATGGAGCGAGAACATGAATTCAGCAAAACAGAACACAGACGTCAAACCTGTTCCCGAAGGCATGCATACGGTCACACCACATCTGGTCTGCGACGGTGCGGCCGATGCGATGGCATTTTATGAAAAGGCCTTTGGTGCAGTCGAACAAATGCGGATGCCTGGACCGAATGGAAGGCTGATGCATGGCTGTATCAAAATTGGTGATTCGCAGGTAATGCTGGTGGATGCGAACAGCGATTGTGGCATTCAAGGTCCCAAAGAATTGAGCGGTTCACCTGTGACACTGCATCTGCAGGTGGAAGACGCAGATGCGTTGATCGAGCAGGCAGTCGCAGCGGGAGCCACATTGAAAATGCCTGTGACTGATATGTTCTGGGGAGATCGGTACGGACAGGTGGAAGATCCGTTCGGGCATTGCTGGGCGATCGCGACACATGTGCGTGATCTGAGTCTGGAAGAAATTCAGGAAGGTATGCAGGCGATGTTCAGCCAGGGTTGATTTTTCTGTTGTCTGCTTTCAGCTTCTTTATTACTCCAGTCATCAGGAATCTGGATCATGTCCAAGGTGCAGAAAATTACGCCGTTTCTCTGGTTTAATGACAATGCCGAGCAGGCGATGGAATTCTATCTGTCGGTGTTTGAAAACTCAAAGAAACTGAATGTCAATTATAATGGCGCAGGAGGCCCGGGACCTGAGGGTTCGGTCATGATAGCTGCATTTGAACTGGAAGGTCAGCAGTTTCTGGCCTTGAATGGCGGCCCCCTGTTTCAATTTACCGAAGCGATTTCATTTGCTGTGAACTGTGATACCCAGGACGAAATCGATGAGCTGTGGGAAAAGTTATCTGCGGGTGGAGAACCGGGGCAGTGTGGCTGGTTGAAAGATCAGTTTGGACTCTCCTGGCAGATCGTTCCCAGTATATTGCCAGAGTTGATGTCAGATCCCGATCCTGCTGTTCCCGGGCGGGTGATGCAGGAATTGATGCAGATGACAAAACTGGATATTGCACGTCTGCAACAGGCTGCGGCTGGAGAGTCATTGTAATTCAATAAATATCACGATCAGGTTATATACATTACTGGGGAGAAAAAGATGAAATTTGTCTGTCTGGGCTACTACGATGATGCAACCATGGAAGGCAAAACGGAAGCTGAAATGGCAGGATTCATGGAAGAATGTTTTGCTTACGATGACGAACTCAGACGAGGCGGTCACTTTATCGGAGGCGAAGCGTTACAGCGTGCGGAAGGGGCTGTGACTCTGCGGATGAAAGGAGGGCAGGTGGATGTGACCGATGGGCCATTCGCGGAAACCAAAGAGCAGATTGGTGGTTTGCTGTTTCTGGAGGCCCGGGATTTGAATCATGCCATTGCTCTGATGTCAAAGCATCCAGGCGTTCGTTTCGGGCCTTTTGAAATCCGGCCTGCGAATGATGAGATCAATGCTTTAATTAAGGCACGTGATACTGCTGCCGGGAATACCTGAAAGGCAGATATCAGAAAGTCTTTTTTTAATTTACTGATAAAAGGATAGTACGATGTTTGAAAAACCCCAGGCGGAACACAGCTGGCTGGAGCCATTGCTGGGAGACTGGTTGACGGAAGCGGAATGTCAGATGGGGCCCGGAGAGCCGCTTCATAAGTCAACAGGTGAAACCAGGTGTCGCTCAATGGAGGGGATGTGGTATCTGTTGGAAGGTAGTGGAGAGGAACCCGAGGGAGGACGCTGGTCAACGCTGATGACTTTAGGCTACGATGCGAAAAAGAGTTGTTACACAGGAACATTCGTCGGGTCCATGATGACGCATCTCTGGCTATACACCAGTGGTATTATTTCGGAGGGTAAGAAGCTCATCCTGAATACAGAGGGACCGAATTTTCACGGTGAAGGGATGACGTCTTATAAAGACATAATTGAACTGGTCGATGATTCACTTTGGATACTCACAAGTGAAATCCTGACCGATGAAGGAAAGTGGCAACAGATAGTGACTTCCCACTACCGTCGACAAACCTGAGTGGAGCAGCCTGGTTATGAAATTTATGTTACTGGTTTATGCAGAAGCAGATGCCTGGGAAGCAGAGGCACGGAAGCTGGCGACTTTGGAATCGGTCGCCTTGTGTCATGAGTTGGATGCGGAAGGACAATATTGTTCCGCTGCTCCCTTGAAACCTGTGACGACCTCTGTGAGTGTGCGAGTTCGTAAAGGAGAAGCACTTATCACAGATGGTCCCTTTGCCGAAACGACAGAGCACCTGGGAGGCTATTTTCTGGTGGATGTAGATAATATAGATGCTGCCATCGCAGTCGCACGTCGTATTCCCGGAGCAAGAGTCGGTACTGTTGAGGTGCGTCCCGTGGTTGAACTTACTGATCTGCCTGAATCGAGATCATAAAACAGGATTCAATTTGACGTGAGTTATTGATTTTTATCGAAGTACTAAAGGTGAATACGATGAAATATATGCTGCTGATTTATGGTGAAGAAGGAAACTGGACCGAAGAAGAACGGTCTGCCTGCATGGAAGAGTCGATGCAGATTTGTCATGAGTTGAATGACAAAGGCCAATACCTGGCGTCTTCGCCATTACATCTGGTTTCGACGGCTACCAGTGTGCGGGTTCGTGAGGACCGCCGCATTGTGACAGATGGTCCATTTGCAGAGACCACCGAACAACTGGGGGGATATTATATTATAGATGTCGATCATCTGGACGAGGCGATTGCGATTGCCAGTCGTCTTCCACCGGCGAAGAAAGGGACTGTGGAGATTCGGCCCATTTTCGAGTTGCCGGAAATCCCAGTGAAAAAATAGACCGCAATGTCGAATCCGATAATGACTGTTCGATAATCGAACAGCAGGCGTAACAGGTAGCAGTTCCGAGATGAACAGAGAGGGAAATCAAATGAAAGTCATGGTAATGGTCAAGGCCACTCCCAGTTCGGAAGCAGGTGAAATGCCGAGTGAACAGTTGCTGACCGACATGGGGAACTTTAATGAAGAACTGGTCAAAGCAGGAATCATGCTGGCCGGAGAAGGGCTGCATCCCAGCTCACGCGGTGCCCGCGTTCGTTTTTCCGGTACCAATCGTACGGTGATAGATGGTCCGTTTGCAGAGACGAAAGAGCTGATCGCCGGGTTCTGGATCTGGCAGGTGGATTCCATGGAAGAAGCGATCAAGTGGGTGAAACGCTGTCCCAATCCCATGTCTGAGGAGTCGGACATTGAAATACGTCCTTTATTTGAACCTGAAGATTTCGGAGAAGAATTTACTCCGGAGTTACAGGCGCAGGAAGATCGGATCAGAACTGCTGCGGAGCGGTTGAACTCGGCAGAATAATTATCGCGATTCTCGAGTTTAGTGTTTCAGCGAACGAGAAATCAATCAGTCAATCATCACTCACATTAGATTCTGGAGTTGAGATGTCGAAAAAAGTATTCATAAACCTCCCGGTCAAAGACCTGCAGAAGTCGATGACATTTTATAAAGCATTAGGATATTCGATTAATGAAAAATGGACAGACGAGACAGCTGCGAGTGTGGTAATCAGCGAGGAAATTTATGCCATGCTGTTGACTTATCCCAAATTTAAGATGTTCACTCCCAAAGAAATATGTGATGCGACAAAAAGTACGGAAGTGCTGGTGGCATTATCCTGTGAGAATCGGGACCAGGTAGATGAACTGGTAAAAAAAGCTGTTGCTGCCGGGGGAAGTACTTATAATGAACCCCAGGATCATGGCTTTATGTATGCACACGGCTTCCAGGATCCGGATGGTCATATCTGGGAAGTGTTCTATATGGATCCTTCTGCAGCTGAGTGAATTTCAATCGCGATCTTAAACAGAACGATGCGGTTCTCTGTTTGATGTACATGTTTTGATCTGTTTATCACTGCTTCCCGACTCCCAACAAGGAATTGATCATGAATGACGCCATATCCACACCGAGTCAACGCCCTCACACCGCACTGGTCTGGATTGGCCGTCTGATTGCTGCTGCCATGGCTTTCCTGTTCGGAATGAGCGGAGTGATGAAACTTAAAGGAGGCTCTGAACTGGCAGAAGGCATGGCTCATCTGGGACTGCCCCATTCAATGGTGGTTCCGCTGGCGGTTCTGGAGCTGACCTGCCTGGTACTGTATCTGCTTCCCTGGACCTCTGTGTTGGGAGCCATTTTATTGACCGGCTATCTGGGTGGTGCGATCTGCACACACTGGCGAGTCGGCGACACTTTTGTCGTTCAGGCGGGACTTGGTATACTGGTCTGGCTCAGTCTGTTCCTGCGCGACAAGCGATTGTGGAAACTCATTCCCTTTCGCTCGCTGAAATAACCGTTGCGAGTGAAACTTCGCTTTCAGAAATTCTGGAGCAGTTAATCTCTGTTGAGTGTTGAGAGGTCTTTGAACGGCTTTTTAAAGGGTCTGTCAGCTGTGTAGCGGTGTGATGTCATCCACGAAAATTCGCGCTGATTGATATTGGCGGGGTCCGGTTCGGGCAGGGCAACGCCGTCTGCTTCGACATAGGCAGTGCGTACGATTCGTACCGGTTTTGCAGCGGGAGGCGCAAGTTCATAGTCGGTTCCTTTTGTCAAAAGGAGCCAGCTGTTTTCTCGAAACCCGGAACGGAGCCGTTGGCGGGCGGCGGTAATGAAATTCTGTTTTTGTTGCGGTGTTAAATCGCTTGAGGACTGAATTGATTTAACCAGTTTCTGAGTTTCCGAAATATCATAACTGACCCAGCCATACGGGGGCAGGAATGCTTCCATTTTACAATGAGATGGTGAGTTTTTGGGGTAGAGGGCCAGTCCATAGGTGACGCGCGTGGGATATCCCATGGCCCGTCCCATCGTTGCACATAAGCCATGGTAGTCACTGCAGTGCCCGCGTCGTTTGCTCAAGGCATGGTTGGCATCGGCCTGTAACGACGCGTTGATGTGATCGTAAGTCAGATTCTGGTCGATCCAGTTCATCGCCTGCGTCAACCCGTGGTTTTTCTTTTCTGTGGCTTTCCCGATCTGCTTCAGAACCTGTTGAAACTGCTGCTGATCCTGGATAGTTTGAGGCGTCAGGTATGGTGCGAACTGGTCGGGCCAGTTGGAAACGGTGGTGACAGTTTCCGGCTCAAGTTGCCAGTTCAGGTTCCAGACCTTTGCCTGAAAGCGATGTGTTATAATCTGAGCGCCGTGTGGCTCGTGAAACTCAAAACAGGCAAAGCGGTTTCCGTAAATCGGTTCACTGGAAATTTGAGGTTCGACATTCTTCGGAAAAGTGCTGAATAGACTGTCCTCAATTTTCTGAGCAGTATCTGACTGGGGGACCGGAACCCAGACTTTCAATAACTTGCAATGATATGGCGGGGTCACAATGATCGAGAATTCTACCTCATGAGTGACGGGCTCACTTTTTTTCGCGGTATAGGCTGTGTCAGGTTTTAATGGTGACGAAATTTCTGCAGGAATAGTGGTGCGGGGAACCAGATTGATGATTAGAAAGAATACAAATAGATAAGAATATGATTTGTAATGACACATGAAATAAACTCCCCGTCTCAGTCTGGTTCTGATACTCAGATATTGGTAAGTTCTTTAGAATGATGGATTGTAATCCTGAAATGGGGGGCAGGCAATAGTGGGAATCTCTATCTCGTGATTTTGATTATTCAGAACAGACGACCAAAGTGCTGACGGGTTGATGGGTGACATCCAGAAGCGAATTGATTAAGCTGAGGGGACTGTGTTGTAAAAAGTCTCAATTTAAAATAAAGGAGTTGATCATGGCGATTAAACGAACAGGATCTGCAGTCTGGCAGGGGGGGCTTAAAGATGGCAAAGGAACCGTCTCAACCGAGAGTGGCGCGTTAACCGAACTGCCTTATGGTTTTTCCAGCCGCTTCGAAGGTGAGCAAGGAACGAACCCGGAAGAACTGCTGGGCGCTGCTCATGCGGGCTGTTTCTCGATGGCCCTTTCGAAGATTCTGGGTGATGCCGGTTTCACAGCCGACAAGCTGGAGACTTCGGCTGAGGTTTCTTTAAATCAGGTCGAAGGTGGTTTTGCGATTAACGCCGTTCACCTGACTCTGAAAGCCAGCGTTCCCGGTGCTGATGCAGCCAAAGTAGAAGAACTGGCCGGCATGGCGAAAGCCGGGTGCCCCGTTTCGAAATTGTTCAACGCCGAAATTACTCTGGAAGTAACTGTAGCCTAAGTAAATTCTGCTTTGGAAATACAAAACACCTCATCATTGAGAACTAACCAATGATGAGGTATTTTTTTATGACTGGTTTTCGATAACAGTCTGTGGAGCAGTAACGCGATTTTCATGTTCCGGGTCGGGCAGATTTCGACGGGTGGCCATTTTTCGCAGCACGACATAAAATACAGGGGTCAGAAACAGTCCAAATAAAGTGACTCCCAGCATACCGCTGAAAACTGCCGTGCCCAGTGCCTGTCGCATTTCCGAACCGGCGCCAGTGGCAATCACGAGTGGAATTACACCTAAAATAAAGGAAAAGGCGGTCATTAAAATTGGCCGTAAACGTAACCGGCAGGCATCGACGGCTGCCTGAAATGGACTCTTGCCTGTATCTTCTTCTGCTTTGGCGAACTCGACGATTAGAATCGCATTCTTACAAGCCAGGCCGATCAACACGATAAAGCCGATCTGTACCAGAATGTTATTATCCATCTCTCGCAGCCAGATTCCAAAGACAGCGCACAACAGGCAGAGCGGCACGATCAGGATAACCGCAAGTGGCAGGATCCAGCTCTCGTACTGAGCGGAAAGCGCCAGAAATACAAACAGCACACACAACGGGAAGATATAAACGATCGTATTTCCCGCGGCTTTCTGCTGGTACGCGATATCGGTCCATTCGAAGCCAAATCCCGGTGGTAAGTTTTCCCGGGCAATACGTTCCATGGTGGCGATGGATTGCCCGGAACTGAAGCCGGTCTTTGTATCTCCGTTGATATCAGCTGCCGGGTAAAGATTGTAACGGACGATTCGATCCGGTGCCGTTGTTTCACGGAGTGTGACCATTGATCCGAGTGGAACAATCGCGCCGGAGCTGCTGCGGGTACGCAACCGGGCGATATCTTCGCGTTCATCACGATATTGATAATCTGCCTGTGCCGTTACACGATACGTACGTCCCAGGAAATTAAAGTCGTTCACATAAGACGAACCAAGGTAAATCTGTAAAGCGTCGAAGACATTACTGATGGGAACATCAAGCATGCGGACTTTAGTACGGTCGATATCAGCATAATATTGAGGCGTCCCGATCGTAAAGTTCGTAAATACCTGGACCAGTCCCGGTTCCTGTCTTGCCTGGTTGATCACTGCATTGGTGGCATCCTGTAATGCAATCATACCGGCGCCTGACTTATCCTGGATCTGCATTTTAAAGCCGCCCCCCGTTCCAATCCCACGGACAGGAGGTGGGGGGATGACGAATACGTTGGCATCTTCAATTACACTTACCCGCTTGCGGAGTTCTGCCAGGACTGTTTCGACCGATTGTCCTTTCGTGGCACGGAGCTTAGCGTCTTCGAGTACAGGGAAGATAGCGGCTGAGTTGGAGCTGTTGGCGCGCGTTGCCCCTGAAAAACCGACAAACGACACTGCATTTGAAACACCAGGTACTTCCAGTGCCATATCGGTAATCTGTCGTGTGACCTTATCGGTTCGATTCAGGCTTGCTCCAGGGGGCAATTGAATTGCAATAATCAGATAACCCTGGTCTTGCGCCGGAATAAAACCACTGGGAACTTTTGTAAAACCGAACCACGTCAATCCCAATAGTCCGACATACACAATCAGCATCAGGAAGCTCAAGCGTAACACGCGTGAGACGATGCCTGCATAAAGTTCGCTGGTGAAATCAAAAACTTTGTTAAACAGGTAGAAGGGAAGATCGCGCAGGTAGACCAGGCCACGAATCAGACGGTAGCGGCTGGCTGAAGCCGTTTTATCAGCAGCCTTTCTGGGAGGGCGTAACAGCAACGCACACATTGCGGGGGTAAGCGTTAAAGATACAAATGTAGAAATAGCTGTCGAAACAGCAATGGTGATGGCGAACTGTCGATAAAACTGTCCGCTGATTCCGGCAATAAAAGCAGTGGGTACGAAAACAGCGATTAAAACCAGCGTCGTTGCGATCAATGCTGAACCGACTTCGTCCATTGCTTTTCGAGTTGCGTCTCGAGGCGAAAGCCCGGTCGCAATCAGTCGTTCGACATTCTCGACGACCACGATGGCATCGTCTACGACGATACCGATGGCAAGGACCAGTCCAAACAGTGAGAGGTTATTCAAGCTGAAGCCAATGGCATGCATGACGGCAAAAGTACCGACCAGTGAAATCGGGATAGCAATGGTGGGCACAATGGTGGAACGCCAGTTTTGCAAAAAGACAAATACAGTGAGCGTGACCAGCAGGCCTGCCTGCCAGAGCGTGGAAAAAACCTCGTCGATCGATTCTTCCACAAACGCGGTCGGATTGTAAATGACTTCGTGTTTTAATCCGGGGGGAAACTGTTGTGAAAGTTCTTCGACTTTGCTGATGATGCGTTCTGCCGTCGCGACCGCATTTGAGCCGGGGCGCTGAAACATGGCCAGGGCGACGGCGTTTTTGTCGCCTAGATAGCTGCGGACGGAATAGTCGGTAGCCCCCAGCTCAATTCGCGCAACGTCGTTCAGCCGCACGAGACGTCCTTCCTCGCCTGTTTTCAGGATGATTTCGCCAAATTCTTCTGCAGTTTGCAACCGACCGAGTGTGTTCACATTTACCTGAAATGCTTCTTTGGTTTCAGGTAGTGGCTGTTGTCCGATGACTCCTGCTGCAACCTGAATATTCTGCTGGCGCATAGCCTGTACGGCATCACCAGGAGTCAGGTCGAGTGCTGCCAGGCGTTCCACATCCAGCCAGACCCGCATGCTGTATTGTGTTCCTCCAAAAACCTGAATGTCTCCTACACCGTCCAGACGGGACAGGATATCGCGAATCTGCAGGTAGGCATAATTACTGATATAGAGTTGATCCCGGGAATCGTCGGGTGAATAGAGGTGGATCACCATCATCAGGTCGGGCGAACTTTTGCGTGTGGTAACCCCGATCTGACGCACTTCGGCGGGAAGAGTCGGCTCTGCGATGGCGACACGATTTTGCACGAGCACCTGGGCCTGGTCAACGTCGGTTCCCAGAGCGAAGGAAACGGTCAGTGTCATAGAGCCGTCAGTTGTTGCCTGCGAATCCATGTAAACCATATTGTCGACGCCGTTGATTTCCTGTTCCAGGGGAGTGGCGACTGTTTTAGAGATTGTATCAGGTGTGGCTCCCGGATAGCTGGCACGGACGACAACCGTGGGGAGCGCGACTTCCGGATACTGCGCGACAGGCAACAGGAAGTAAGCCAGGCTTCCCACCAGTAGCACAACCATCGATAGCACGGATGCAAAAATGGGACGATCAATAAAGAAATGAGGGAACTTCATGATTTATTGACCCCCAATTGATCGAGCTGATGTTCGAGCGCCTGCCTGATAAATGTTTGAAGAAATTCCAGGTGGTGCAGGAGCAGAACGGCGCGAGAGCCATTTCTCTGGTGGTACCGGTCGATAATCATCAGGTAAACCGGATTCAGAGGCTGCTTTGAGTGTTTCCAGAGTGGGATCGACGGTGACGCCAGGGAATATGCGTTGCAACCCGTGTGTCACGATGAGTTCCGATCCGTCCAGACCGGAGCGGATCACTCTTAAACCTTTGGCGATAGGCCCTAACTCCACGGCTTGTCGTCTGATCTGTTTCTCAGTATCAACCAGATACACATATTTTTCTGACTGATCACTGCCAATGGCACTGTCGGGAATGAGAATAGAGTTTTGGCGACCACTGCCAGGCAGGCGGACTTCTGCGAACAGCCCGGGAGTGAGCCTGTCATCATCATTTGAGAAGATGGCGCGGCCGCGCATCGTTCCAGTATTGGGGTCAATGCGATTGTCTACAAAATCCATATGACCGATATGGGGGAATCCTTTTTCATCGATCAATCTCATATAGACCGGATTTTTAACATCCCGCGAGCTTTTACGGGTTCCTTCACGTGAGAGACGGGCATATTTGAGAAAGGCCTGTTCGTCTGCATCGAAATAACAATGGATAGGATTGACTGAGACGATATTCGTTAAAAGTGTCGATTGTTCTGAGCCTCCACTGATCAGGTTACCTTCCGTTACATAGCGTCGACTGATGCGTCCGCTGATGGGGGCCCGAATTTGAGTATACTGTATATTTAACTCTGCTGCTTCCAGGTTTGCTTTCGCTGTTTCGATGGCTGCTTCAGAAGTTTTAATTCGGGCATTCGAGGATTCAATCATGGCATCGGCTGCTGCCAGGTTGGCTTCCGCCTGTAATTTTTCACTTTTACTGACATCGACATCATCCTGTGTCGTGGCGTTTTTACGTGCCAGTTGCTGAACGCGGCTGACGCGCTGATCCGCCAGGGTTAACAGGGCGGCGGCATCCGCTCGTTCCGCCTGTGACTGTTTCAGTAGTGATTTCGATTCAGCCAGTCTGGCATTGGCTTCTTCTAACCTTGCCTGGGCGGCGTTCAATTCTGCAACAAACGGGCGTGGATCAATAATCGCCAGCAGATCTCCTTTTTCGATCAACTGACCTTCTTCAAAATGAGTTGATTGCAGATAGCCGCTGACACGGGCCCTGACTTCAACAGCGTCGATAGCTGCCAGGCGTCCGGTGTATTCGTCCCATTCGATGACTGGCAAAACCAGAGGCCGGGCAGTGGTGACCTTGGCGGGAGGCGGAGCAACCGGAGGAGCGGCGTTCTCGTTACAGGCAGTTAAAATCAATGTCTGAATTAATAATACGAACAATGTCACTCGCGACATTAGCTGTTCTCCATGGAGTCTGTCTGGGGGCTTAGAGTCACCTTCCGATTGCATAAAAGAAACTCAGCAATCAGGTCCGGTCTCAATATTTTTTGAGCACTTTGAATTCGAGGAATTCACATCGGTTTCAGGGGGATAGACCCTGGTTTCGATAACTGGTTCGACTTAGAAGTTTCTGGTGGCATTTTTAAGAGCAAATACCGTATCCGAGGCTGAAAATGCAGTCAGGGGGCGCTGATTTCTGAATCATTCCCAAACGGCAGTGAAAAATATTTATATGTTGATATGATAGAATTCCAATGTTGAAACTTCCTTAATATAATAGAATTATATACTGACAGGTAAAAAATATACCAATCAACTTGGCGAGTCAAGTTCGATTGTGTACTATTCAGTAAGAAAAGGAGCAGCCTCAGTATGTCGGTTGGACGACCACGTGAATTTGATACAAATCAGGCATTAGACGATGCGTTAGATGTTTTCTGGCGAAACGGATATGAAGGTACGTCTATTTTGGAACTGACTGAGGCCATGGGTATCAATCGGCCGAGTTTATATGCAGCCTTTGGAAATAAGGAGGCACTGTTTCATAAGGCCATTGATCGCTATATGGAAATCCGTGCCTGCCATCTTCTCAGTGCACTGGACGAGCCAACGGCCCGGGCAGTTGTGAAAAAACTCTGGAGCGGAAATATTGAGCTGATTTCGAACTCAAAAAATCCACGTGGTTGTTTTCTGGTACAAAGCGCCCTGGCTTGCGGAGATGCCGCGGAGTCCATTCGCAAGGAAATGGTTAAACGCCGGTCCAAGTGTGAGAAACTATTGTGTCAACGGTTAGAGCGTGCGATCGAGGAAGGGGATCTACCCGCCGATTCCAATGCAGAGCAGCTGGCAAAATATGTATCGACGGTGTCTTATGGGATCGCCGTACAGGCGGCAGGTGGAGCTGGGAGGAAACAATTGTGCGAAGTCGCTGATCTGGCTTTGCAGGCTTTTCCGGACTGAGTATAACTTCATCACAAATTCATCACGACGCAGTTGAGTATTCAAAACAGGGCGCGCTATACTGTAGTCTTCTCTGGCTGAAGAGACATTTACAGAAACCACTTTTAATCACTCGCCTGAGGGAAAGAAATGTGATGAGTAACCTGAAACAGATTGCGGGGATCTTCTGTCTGCTTCTCTCTGGAACTGTTCTGCTACCTTCATTGTTGGCGGCTGAACCCGTTGAGGATCGAGCTCACAAACGCGTATTAATCATCGGTATGGATGGCACGCGGCCGGATGCATTGCTAAAAGCCAGGACTCCTGCATTTGACAGACTGATTCGTGAAGGTGCTTTTACCGATCAGGCACAGATATTAGGAAAACGTTATCAGAAAAATGATACAATCAGTGGTCCCGGGTGGTCGAGTATTCTGACCGGCGTCTGGGCCGACAAACACGGTGTGCACGATAATAATTTCAAAGGTAAGAACTACGAACTGTTCCCGCATTTTTTCAAACGATTGAAGCGGGAACGACCCGATGCACAGACAGCATCGTTCGTCTCCTGGGAGCCGATTCATAAATATATTCTATCAGAGGCAGATATTGCAGAGGTCGAGTCATTACCTCGAGCAAAAAATCAGATCGCAGATCTCAGTGTCTCTGCTTCGAAGCTCAATATTAATACCCGGGATGGGAAATGGCATCACCTGCTAGCTGTTCGAAAACAGGATGTCTTGCAGTTATATCTCGACGGTACTCAGATCGCTTCACTTTCTGGGGTGAATCTGGATTTTGCTCTGGGGGGAGCCTTTTATTATCTCGGAAGAGATACCCGTACCGGTCAAACCTGTTTTCATGGACAACTGGATGATGTAAGAATCTGGAAGCGGGCTCTCTCGGCGGAGGAAATCACGCTATTGGCTAAATCAACAGCCGTGTCTGTTCACTCTGTCGATCGTAAGGGCCTGCTTGCAGAGTACATGTTTGAGAACAGTCCAGAGAGCGATGGTAAGGTCAAGCAGTTCTCTGATACGGCCGGTGATACGGGAGGACCTTTCCCGGCGAATGCTGTTTCGCCTAGTTCAGAACTTCATAGAGTGAAGTTGGGATCCGGTGCTGAATCGCAGGCGTTAGATCTGGCTGCCGCAGGATCCAAATCGACTGGCTTGCGGATTGCTATAACAGAACCATTTCGCGATGTCACGCGATCAGACTTCACCATAGAAGCCCGTTTTAAAACGACGGATCAGGGCCGCAATATTCTTATGGGAAATTATGATGGAAAAGCAGGTGCATTGAATCTGGAGTTGCATCAGGGTAATACCGTACGGGTTTATGTTCAACCTCCTGATCCCCGTAATGCAGGGGCACTGAAGCGAGAAGGAGAACGGGATAAAATTATCGCAGCAAAGGCAGCACGCATCCTGAGTGAAGAGAATCCGTCTGCAATGTTTGTCTATTTTCATCAGACCGACGCGACAGGGCATGCGATTGGATTCAGCCCCGAAGTTCCGGAATACGTTTCTGCCATTGAAAATGTGGATGCGTGTATGAATACTGTTCTCAAAGCAATGCATTCCCGGCCCAATTATGAAAACGAGGACTGGCTGACGATTGTCTGTACTGATCATGGAGGTCTGAAACGCAGCCACAGCAACGGACACCAGGTGCCAGAAATTCGCAGGGTCTTTATGATTGTACATGGCCCGTCAGTGAAGCCAGGGCGCATTCAGGAGCAGGCCTATCTGGTTGATGTGACAGCAACCGCGCTGGCACATCTGCTGGGGGAAGTCGACCCGCAGTGGCAGTTGGATGGCAAAGCTGTTGGGGTGAAGGCGGAAAACTAAATTCTAGTTTGACGCAAAAAGGGGCTAAGTCGAAGAGGCTGACTCAAGCCCCCGGTTCTCATCGTTCAGCGATTGATCATTTTCATTGCCGCCTCGGGGTAGCGTTCGCCCAGAACATCGATTTCTGAGAGGGCACTGTCGATTTCGGCAAGATCACCTGCGGAGAGTTCGATGTCTGCCGCAGCGATGTTTTCCTTGAGGCGTTGCTGATTCGTGGTACCCGGAATGGGGACGATCCACGGTTTCTGGACCAGGATCCAGGCCAGTGCGACTTGTGCCGGAGTGGCCTGCTTGCGTTCTGCAATCCGGTTTAACAGGTCGATGAGGGCCAGGTTGGCTTTACGGTTTTCTTCGGCGAAGCGGGGAACCTTGTTGCGGAAGTCCGTGCTGTCAAAAGTGGTTGATTCGTCGATCTTGCCGGTGAGAAAGCCTTTTCCCAGGGGGCTGAAAGGAACGAAACCGATGCCCAGCTCTTCGAGTGTGGGGATGATGGCTTCTTCCGGCTCACGCCACCAGAGGGAGTATTCACTCTGCAGGGCAGCAACCGGCTGGACCGCGTGGGCGCGGCGGATGACTTCGACACCTGCTTCCGAGAGGCCGAAGTGTTTCACTTTGCCTTCCGCGATCAGTTCTTTGACAGTGCCTGCGACTTCTTCGATGGGTACTTCCGGATCTACACGGTGCTGATAGAGCAGATCGATGTAGTCGGTCTGCAGTCGTTTGAGCGAAGCTTCGACGACGTCCCGGATGTGTGCGGGGCTACTGTCGAGACCGGTCTGTACTCCCTGGTCGTCAATGGCAAAGCCAAACTTCGTGGCGATGACAACCTGTTCGCGGACGGGAGAGAGGGCTTTGCCGAGGAGTTCTTCGTTGGTGAAGGCGCCGTAGACCTCGGCGGTGTCGAAGAAGTTGACACCCAGATCGACGGCCGAATGGAGCAGGGCGATACCATCCTGTTCTTCGACGGCGGGACCGTAGCCAAAGCTGAGACCCATGCAGCCAAGACCGAGGGAGGAAACTACGAGACCGCTGTTGCCGAGTTGACGTGATTTCATAAATTTTCGCTTTCTATATTCTAATCACTGTTTGAGTGCTGTTTGTGGCTCTTTATCAAGCTTAGTCGTGTCGGAGAACAGATGCAATGACAGGTAACAGAGCGTATGAGTCCTGCGATGTAATATCGTATTACACACCTAAAGCTAACTCTCTTCAGCTGCTTACCCGCAAACAAAAAACTCAAGGTACAAGAATTACCTCGACGCTGTTGGCAATATCGTAAGGCTTTTTTCTCTGTACGGTCTCTACTTCACCAACGATTCGTACCGTCAAAATATAGCGACCTGGTGGAAATGGATCGCCCTTAGGGTTGTCAAAGTCGGAAGGCCCAGTCCAATTGTGCCCCTCCCACTCGAAAGAAATGGCATACACGCCTTTCTTGATCGTGCGGGCCGGTTTCTCGTTCTGTGGTCCAAGACCAAGATCCCGTAGCGAGTAGGATTGGCCATTACCCGAGATTTTCTCGAATGGAAACAAGCCACCCGGCCCTGGTCCCGACACAAACCCATCGTCTTGTGGGCGTGGAATGACGTTGTAGATGTCTTGTTTGACACGAATCGTGTAATCAATGGTGATGCCCTTTGACACTTCAGCTAGGGAGAAATGATATGCCTTCTTTGAAAATTCGATGGAAATGATGTTATCGATCGTTCTATTTTTTGCAGTTTCGGGTAAGTCGAATGTGTCTGTGGATTTCCTTGAACAGCCAGTTATAACGATGGCTAAAACGATTATTACGGCGGTACCTCTCGACGAAATCGTCATTTCATCTTCCTTTGTGCGAACGAACCTGCGTGTTCGCGGTACTGAATGCGTCAACATGTTTGACGTCGAAGCCGTAGGGAAAGTTCCAGCAATCAGCCATCTTTCGGACCGCGTGCCGCTCCTGCTGTCGTTTTCTTCGGAGTTGTTGGTCGTCCTGACCGCTTCGGAATTTCCAAGATCTTTCGTAAATCCAACAACCGGTTTTATTAAGGCAGAGCCGATTGGAGCAAATCACTTCGAGAGCAGGCGACAAACGACAGAAATGTTGGTCCATTAAACCTGGGAGACAGAACGTCGTTTGACTTGTTCAAACAGACGTGAAACTCAGCGATTCCAATCAAAAAGCCCACCGCCGAAAACGACGATGGGCTTGTATGGTAAGTAAGTCGGGACGACACGCGATGCACATTTCTTAACGACTCCAAGGGATCAAGTCTTTGGGGACTTGTTTTATCGCAAACCCTTACGTTTACAGCAGATGAGTTCTTTGCTCTCGGTGCAGAAAGCAAGGAACTCTGAGTCTGTTTCAGCGATAAATTCACCCAAATCCTCTCTGCCGGTTGAAATTCAATCTTTCAACCGAGGAGAGTTTATAATGAGTCCTGCTCATAAATGTAGTAAATCTAACACAGACAAAGCTAACAAAAAGGCAACTTATTCAAATTCTGAGACTGATATTCAGCTTAGGGCAGATGACAATTTCAGTGACCAGCTATTACCACGTCCAAAACGCAAACGTCGTCGCACCAAATCTGAACGAGGGTTACCGCCTGACGAAGAATTGATGGAGCTTGCAAAAACCTATTTGGAACTACAGCGCAAGCTCTGGCCAGCAATTGTGAAAGCAGGCTTATTACCTGAACCAACGACTGAAGTTCTTGCCGAAATGGTTGATGATTTCAGATCACGGCATCAAGCAGGAGATGCAGATGTTACTGCCATCCAACGATATCTAAAATTCTGCGCCAGTCTGGCAGGACTTTATAACCGCTATTCTTGTGATAACAGTTCAACAACATCGATTTTAGATCAGGTAGTTAACTGCCTTAAAAAAGCACACCAGGAAGAACAGTTTATTCCCTGGCAATATGTCTTTGCAGATTATTCGGTTACCGGTCTCGATGCTTCTCGTCAGGGGTATACCTCTTACAAGGCGGTTCTCAGCAATGAAGATCACCTGGTCGATACGACATATATCGACGATTTCACTCGTGCATCTCGAGACGAGATCGAATGGTGGAAGCTTGCTGCACAATCGAAACGATTAGGAAAGCGGATGATTGGGGCATCGGATGGGTTTAATCTTTCCGACCCCAACAGCGAAATGCTAATCGCTATGTATGGTCTGGTCTCACGGTTTTTTATCAAAGGTCTGCGTGAAAAAGTTAGGCGGGGAATGAAAGGGGGGGCAAGGCGAGGAACGACACTTGGTAAGTTGCCGTTAGGTTTTACCAGACGTGTTCTTCGCGACAATCATGGAAAGATAGATTATAGGTCCAACGGAAAACCACGAACGGAGGTCTGTATTGATCCTGAAACAAGAGAGTCCCGTCTTTTAATGTTTGAGTTGTTTGTCATCAAGAACTGGTCTCCATATAAAATCGCTCAGCACTTAAATCAACTCAAGGTGGATGGGTGGGACAACTGGACCGAATCAGCCATTAAGAAGCTGCTTAAAAGTCCTACAGCAATTGGTGTCTTCATCTGGAATCGCGCCTGCCGGGACTATGACCATGAAAAAAAAATGATGGTAACGGTCCAGAATCCACATTCGGAATGGGAGGTAAATTACAATCCTGATCTGGCAATCGTCCCGATGGAGTTGTGGAAGGAGGCACGTAAGAAACTTGCCAGAATGCGGGCGAATAGTCCGTTGACCGGTAGGAAACTAAGCCGCAATCAAGTGTCAGCAACGACACTTTTCAGCGGAACACTAATTTGTGGATCTTGTGGTGCCGAACTGAAGCTGATTCGTTCGACCGGTAAATACAAGCAGATGGGATGTCTGAATGGCCCACGTCATGCCTGTGGTTGCAAACTTACCAGTTCAAAAAGTACAGCCATCATTGAAAGCTGCCTGCTTACTTTCCTGCGGGACAATATCATTTCGGAGGCTGCTCTCAAGGACCTGACTACCAGAGTGAATGAATATTTGAAAATCGAGGCCGAAAAACCCCAGGTCGATGTTTCACCGTTCAAGAAAGAAGCTCAAAACTTGAATGGTAAAATTAAAAAGCTCATTCGACGGGTTGAAAACGAGGATAGTGAGGAGCTGTGTGATGTCTATGACCAGCGAATCAAAGAATTGCAGAAACAGCTTCAACCTTTACAGGCAAAGATTCGAGAGGCGGAACATCAGAATAGAAGAAAGGAATTAGTGCCTCTGAATAGTGATCAATGCAAGTTCTATCTTACCCGATTACAGGAAGTTTTGAGTGAAGAAATCCCTATGGCTGCTGAAGCCATTCGAACATTGACCGGACCAATCACAATCGAACAGGAGACGATTCCGGGTAAGAAGCGGGGACGCTGGGTTGCCAAGTTTACTCCTGACTTGACGCGACTACTCCGTAAGATATCCAGCCAGGAAGTTTTTGATTCGATACTTCTCGAAAAGGGAGAACAGTCATTAAATGACGAAGTGAGTGTTCCTCTCGAAAAAATTCCGGAATATGAGAAGTTGGCCCCTGAAATTTTAAGACTTTCGGAGAAGGGAGCCAGTATCCAAAGCATCGCAGCTTCATTCGGGATGTGTTGGCAGTATACAAATAAAGTTCTCCTATTCGCTAAAACCGGAGTACGTCCGCAATGGAAAACTAGCAAAAAAACAGGTAACGGAGGAAATCCGAATAAATATCTGGAACACGTTGATAAAGTTGTTCATATGAAAGACGTGCAAAAACTTACGTTTGCGAAGATTACTGAGGAACTGAATATTTCGATGAACACAGTCCGTCGAGCATATGACCACGCTCATCGCGATGAGATACAAAAGAGCGTTGAAAACGGACAAACGCCTGATCGTGGCAGTTACACTCACTTAGGTGAGGAAGTTTATCAGAAGGTACGTGAGATGCTAAAGGCAGGGATCGATATGAAGAGCGTTGCCGCTGAAGCCGGCTGTAGCGTCAGTACCGTCCGGCGGACAAAGATAAAAATGGAGGTGGAGTCTGGTTCAAATGATTGATTGACACAATTGAATTCCAGTTTGTACCCGGTGTGTCACTTGGTGACAACTATGCTGCTCATCCCCCTATCAGATCAAACTGACAGGGGGATGTTTCATATTTGTTTTGATTCAGATTTGATTCCCTCTGTCAATATAGGGGTTCAGTTTGTTCTGTATCTCTAACATTACCGTCTATATTAAACTGGCCCATTTAACTTTATCTCATGTTTTTAGACAAAATTCAGTTTTATAGTGCATGAATTAAAATGAAAAAACCTCCCTGGAATAAATTCTCGCGGGAGGTCGGGTTGATGCTCATTGAGCATTGCATGTCGTAACCAAAGAAATCTTTAGCTCTTACTGTGATAAGAGGTTTAGGCAATGGCTACTCGGATACACACTCACATCTTAATCGGTATTTCATAGAATTCAATATCAATGCTTGAAAATGTCGCCAAGCAATCTCATACTGAACACAGAGTCATATGCCTATATTCGAGCATTGAGATAACTAACAATGAATACAAACCCTAAGAAAATTAAACAAGCTCTTAAATACATTTTGGGACTTGATATTGGATTCTCTTCAATTGGCTGGTCAATTGTTGAAGTAAAAAAGAATCGTCCCATATCCTTGATGAATGCCGGCGTTCGTATTTTTGATGCAGGGGTCAGTGGAAACATAAAAGAGGGATCAGAATCTTCAAAATCCATTGATCGTCGAGAAAAACGATTATCGCGTCGCCAACATTGGCGACGTGCTCAGCGAAAGCGTAGAACACTAACTACGCTACAGAAATATGGTTTGCTTCCAGATATTCCTGAAGATGAAAACCACATTGAAGCCGAAGAAATCAGGCGACATCAAATGCTAAACCAACTCGACAATGAGTTGATAAAAAAACACAATATCATTGATAATCACGTTGATGCTCAGCTACTCCCCTATAAACTTCGTGCATTGGCAGCAAAACAACCAGTTAGCTTATATGAACTTGGCAGAGCATTGTACCACTTGAGTCAACGAAGAGGTTTTCTCAGCAACAGGAAAACAGATTCGTCTTCTTTGGATATAACAGAAAATACTGAAAGTGAAAAATCAGAGGAAAATCTAGGTCCAGTTAAAGCAGGGATTAAGAGTTTACGGCAAGAAATGGGAACCCAGACCTTAGGAGAATATTTTTGTACTCTTTCCCCTATTGAAACTCGAATTCGTCAAAGATGGACTGCGCGATCCATGTATGTCGAAGAGTTCAACAAAATCTGGAACCAACAAGTTGCTCATCATGATTGCCTCACTCCAAAATTAAAGCGCGAAATCTATAATGCGATTTTTTACCAGCGCCCTCTCAAGTCACAAAAAGGGCTCATTGGAAAATGCGAGTTGGAGCCAGGAAAGCGTCGTACTGCTTTAGCTCTACCTATCGCCCAGGATTTTCGAATTACTCAAGCTATCAATAATCTTCATCTTGTTGAACCGAGTCTAATTTCTCGCGACTTGACTACTGAAGAGAAAAGAGAGCTCCACGAGGCTCTGCAACAAGTCAATGAGATGACATACCCACAAGTACGAAAACTTTTAAAATTCCATCGGAAATCGAAATTTACTATCGAAGAAGGTGGTGAAAAAAGAATTATCGGAAATAGAACTAGAGCTAAAATCATTCCCGTTTTAGGCGAACAATGGGATTCGATGACTTCGGATGAAAAGGATCAAGTTGTGTATGATCTGCTTCATTTTCAGAAGGCCGATGCACTAGCCCGTCATGCCCAAAATAAATGGGGATTTGATTCTGAAAAAGCAAAGCAATTTGCTGATATCACATTGGAACAAGGCTATTCCAAGCACTCTAAAAAAGCCTTGCAAAAACTCTTAACTGTAATGAATGATGGCACGAAATACGCGACTGCCAAAGAACAGGTATATCCTGAATCATTTGAAACAGGTGAAGTATTCGATCAACTTCCACCTGTCCATAAAGCTTTTCCAGAGCTTCGAAATCCAGCAGTATCTCGTGCACTCACCGAGGTGCGAAAAGTTGTAAACAACGTCATCCGAAAATATGGAATTCCGGATTATATTCGAATTGAAACGGCAAGAGAATTAAAGAAGTCCCGTAAGGAAAGGATTGAGATCACTGCAAAACATCGAGAAAACGAGAAAAAACGGAATAAAGCCAAAAAGCTGATGCTTGAAAAGCTAGGTATTGAGAATCCTTCCCGTTCCGATGTCGAAAAGATATTGCTTGCCGAAGAATGTAATTGGGTATGTCCCTATACAGGGAAAAGTATCTGTATGCAAACACTTCTTGGGCCAGAACCTCAATTTGATGTAGAACACATTTTTCCACGAAAATACTTGGACAATTCTTTTATCAATAAAACACTCTGCTGCTCATACGAAAACCGTCACGTTAAAAAAGATCAACTTCCATTTCATGTCTACAGCCAAGACACAAAAAAATGGAATGAGATATTAGATCGAGTACGCGGGTTCCAAGGGCCAGTGGCAAGAATTAAGCTGGAGCGTTTTCAAATACCCAAAGTTGAAGAAGGGTTTGTTACACGACAACTAAATGATACAAGGTACAATTCAGTTCTTGCAGCAGAATTCCTTGGCCTCTTATACGGTGGACGTACTGATGCGACGGGAATATCAAGAGTGCAGACACTGACAGGAGGTGTGACCGCACATTTGCGTAGAGAGTGGCTGTTAGAAGGCCTATTAGGAGGTAGTAAAAAAAATCGGGACGATCATCGACACCATGCAATTGATTCATTAGTGATTGCATTGACTGATGTCAAAATGGTGCAAGAGCTTTCAAAAGCAGCAGAAAGAGCTTCGCAACAAGGATCTAAAAAACTCTTTGTGTCTGTCCAGTCCCCCTGGAATCAATTTGTAGATTCCGTTCGTCCTATTATCAATGATATTAACGTATCATTTCGCGCTAAAAGAAAACTTGCCGGCCCTCTCGAAGCTGAATCAAATTACAGTAAGGCTCATGTGGTTGACAGCAATAATCAGACATTTCGAATTAGAAAACCACTAGCCAACCTCTCAAAAAAAGAAATTGAGTATATTGTTGATCCAAATATTCGTTCATGCGTTAAAGACAAAATGCAACAACTGGAAGCAAAGGACGCGAGCGTATTTAAAAACATAGAAAACCATCCATTCATTCTGTCTAAAGATGGACGAAAGATTCCAATTCATAAAGTCCGTATTCAGATCGAGCGAAATCCAAGATCCATCGGAAAAGGCCCGCGTAAAAGAAATGTGCTCTCAGGAAAGGGATCTAATCACCATGCAGTTGTCGTCGGATTTAAAGACAAAAAAGGTAATGATAAATGGGAACATTACGTCGTAACCCGTATGGAAGTGAATCGTCGTTTAAGCAAAGAATCACAGAATGCAGGGGAAGAAGTTATTCAGAAGAACTGGGGACCAGATAAAGAATTTCAATTTTCAATCTGCGCAAATGACTATCTCGAATTAGACAACGAAGACGACACTCGTATTCTCTATCGTGTTTCGAAACTATCTGCTAACGAAATCCAATTGTGGGAACACTGGCAGGCGAATCCAAATGAATTAGAGGATCGAAAAGGAGGAGATTTTGGAAATCGAATTCGATCTGCAGACAATCTACGAAAACGAAATTGTAGAAAAGTGTGTATTTCTCCACTTGGAGAAATCGTTCCAGCAAATGACTGAATCCTGGAATTTGTTGTTTTTTTACACCAACCAAAAAATCATCTTGCTTTTCCCCTCTTTCGATGCCAGCATAGACTAACAACCACCCAAATGGAGTGTATACTGACAGGATGTTGCGGAATTTTCTGATTCAGAAATGCCACAACACATGCTCAACCGAATCTTGGATATTTCAGAAGCTCCTGCAAGGCTTAAAGTTCGTTTAGAACAACTAGTTATCGACACTTTACAAGCTCAGCAACCTGTGACAATTCCTATTGCTGAGATAGCAGTTTTAATTGTTTCACACCCTCAGGTTACATACACTCAACGAGTTCTCTCCAGCCTTGTAAAAGAAGGGGGAGTCTTTATCACTTGTGATGAACGTCGACTTCCCAACGGAATGTTAGTTCCTCTTCAAAGTAACTACATTCAGGTTGAACGGATCGCTAAACAGTCTGCAGCAAAATTGCCCTTAAAAAAACGAATCTGGCAACAAGTTATAAGAGCGAAAATCATCGCTCAGGCAGAACTATTGAGTATGCTTCACAATAATGATTTTGGTCTGTTTGCCCTGGTATCTCAAGTCAAATCTGGAGACCCTCAAAATATTGAAGCTCGAGCAGCAAGAAAATATTGGAGCGTCCTCTTTGGGAGCAATACATTTCTCCGAGATCGAGCAGCCCATGATCAGAACCAGCTACTAAATTACGGATATACTGTTTTGAGAGCCATTACTGCTCGCGCAATTTGTGCAGCAGGTCTGCATCCATCAATTGGTATTCATCACCACAATAAATATAATCATTTTTGTCTGGCAGATGACTTAATGGAACCGTTTCGCGTGCTTGTTGACCGAACCGTAGCAATCCATATTTCTGAAAATGGGATCGATACTAATTTTGACCAGTCAACACGCGAGATTTTGCTCTCTGTTCTAACTGAACGAGTTGAATTGAATGGGCATACCAAGACTCTATTTGATGCACTTGCCCAAACAGCACAATCTTTGAATGACGTATTTGCAGGGAATAAAAATAAAATAGACCTACCAGAGAAGATCTTTACTTATGCCACGTCGTGAACTAATTTTATCGGGGTATAAGGGTATGTGGGTTATTGCGATGTTTGATCTACCAGTCAAAACCAAGAAAGAACAAAAGAGAGCAGCTAAATTTAGAAACCTTCTATTGCGAGAAGGATTTTCAATGTTGCAATTTTCGATCTATGCAAGATATTGCAGTAGCGAAGATACTGGAAATAAATTTAGAGATCATATACGCCAACACTTGCCTGCTTCCGGTAATATAAGGCTCTTAATGGTAACTGATCGTCAGTTTGGGAAAATGGATGTTTTTCATGGGAAAACAAAATCAAAAACAGAACAAACCCCATCTCAACTCATGCTTTTTTGAAAGCCATTTTCACAGAACGGCCTTCAATGAAAGGACTTGTAACGAAGGTAGTGTATCCGAGTAGCCATTCCCTGCAAACCACAGCTCAGGAATACCTGGTAATGGTCGATGGTGAAGTGTATCCGAGTAGCCATTCCCTGCAAACCACAGCTGGGGGGAACTGACCTGTTTACTTCCGGGGAGTGTATCCGAGTAGCCATTCCCTGCAAACCACAGCATGACAACTCAACGCCAGCGGCGACCGATGAGTGTATCCGAGTAGCCATTCCCTGCAAACCACAGCATCACGATGGTGTCGAACTGCCCGCCGTCCAGTGTATCCGAGTAGCCATTCCCTGCAAACCACAGCCCCTGTAACCGTGCTTCCACTTTTTTAAATAGTGTATCCGAGTAGCCATTCCCTGCAAACCACAGCATAAACTGTTTAAGGAAATGCGATCTGGAAAGTGTATCCGAGTAGCCATTCCCTGCAAACCACAGCGCAGTCATTAACGCAGACAGTCCGAAACGAAGTGTATCCGAGTAGCCATTCCCTGCAAACCACAGCTGTCATTCAGGATGCCCTGCAGGCGTTCGGAGTGTATCCGAGTAGCCATTCCCTGCAAACCACAGCTGAATTACTCTAAGAAAATTGATCGTTATCAGTGTATCCGAGTAGCCATTCCCTGCAAACCACAGCAAGATTTAGTCGCAACAATGTTGTGCTGGTAGTGTATCCGAGTAGCCATTCCCTGCAAACCACAGCCCTGTTGATAGATGACAATGACGAGAATTGAGTGTATCCGAGTAGCCATTCCCTGCAAACCACAGCACGGGGCGAATAATCCGCGGGGACCTGTGGAAGTGTATCCGAGTAGCCATTCCCTGCAAACCACAGCTCTGCTGATTGAATGCGTCGAGCTCGTCGAAGTGTATCCGAGTAGCCATTCCCTGCAAACCACAGCATTGTCCCGGAAGTAAACAGATCAGTTCCAGTGTATCCGAGTAGCCATTCCCTGCAAACCACAGCTGAGATGGTGAAGGAGTTTAAAACTGCTGAAGTGTATCCGAGTAGCCATTCCCTGCAAACCACAGCTTATTCCGAAGAACCGTCGATTCACAGTGTCAGTGTATCCGAGTAGCCATTCCCTGCAAACCACAGCTGCAGAATATCCCCAATGTTCCAGCTGCAAAGTGTATCCGAGTAGCCATTCCCTGCAAACCACAGCTAAATAATCACCCTTTCACCAGACGCTTCAAGTGTATCCGAGTAGCCATTCCCTGCAAACCACAGCGACGACAAGGTATACCTCTCCAGCGAATCAAGTGTATCCGAGTAGCCATTCCCTGCAAACCACAGCGGGATTAACTCGCTTCAGACGAAAGTGCAAAGTGTATCCGAGTAGCCATTCCCTGCAAACCACAGCTTTACCGGGTCACTGATGCTCAGGATATTCAGTGTATCCGAGTAGCCATTCCCTGCAAACCACAGCTTGATCGTGACTGACCAGAATCAAATTTTGAGTGTATCCGAGTAGCCATTCCCTGCAAACCACAGCTCAGTGACCGCAGAGGCAACCGGACCCACTAGTGTATCCGAGTAGCCATTCCCTGCAAACCACAGCTGCAGAATATCCCCAATGTTCCAGCTGCAAAGTGTATCCGAGTAGCCATTCCCTGCAAACCACAGCTGAACCGGATTACGCACGCGGCGCACAGGCCATAGTGTATCCGAGTAGCCATTCCCTGCAAACCACAGCTCCACTGAAGGCCAAACGGGTGAACGTGGTAGTGTATCCGAGTAGCCATTCCCTGCAAACCACAGCGGCAAAAGTACGGTGACGAAAATGTGATCGAGTGTATCCGAGTAGCCATTCCCTGCAAACCACAGCTAGGCACCCGGTTTGCGGCGAACATGATCAAAGTGTATCCGAGTAGCCATTCCCTGCAAACCACAGCTCTGCTGATTGAATGCGTCGAGCTCGTCGAAGTGTATCCGAGTAGCCATTCCCTGCAAACCACAGCTGAACTACCCTAAGAAGATTGACCGCTATCAGTGTATCCGAGTAGCCATTCCCTGCAAACCACAGCTCGGAAAACAGGATTAACTGACTGCCTAATAGTGTATCCGAGTAGCCATTCCCTGCAAACCACAGCAGAAGTTCCTGCACTCTACCGGATGCCTGAAGTGTATCCGAGTAGCCATTCCCTGCAAACCACAGCGGAGTTCTACACTGCACTTATCTTTGCAGCGGTGTCTATCACATTATCTGATCATGACGTGTCGAACATGTATGTCGCATGACTTACGTCATTTACGAGAGCTTTTTATGTTCAAATTGACTGGTTTCATTATTTCAAAGCGTAGTACCGAACCTAAACACCTTCTATTCAATATTTATCCCAGAGGTATATAAGTCTCATTTTTTTCACTCACATTTATTAAGGAAGTTTCAATGTCAGTAAGTCAGTCGAAAGTACATTCAAACGATGATACAGATGCAGTCAATGACTTTGTCGATTGTATTGCATATTTGATGGCGAAACGCTGGTTAAAAGACCAGCGTTCACAAGATGAAAATTGTTCAAAACGAAGGAAGACTTTCAAAGTAAATGATGAGCAAGAGTAGTTTCAGCAGACACCGAATCGACTGATCCAACTCGGGCAGTTCGTCGAATTCTGTAGTGTTGTATTAGCTAGTTCTGAAATATTTAGATCTAGTCAGTCAACTGTAATTGTACTCAGTATTTTCGCCACATGCTCCCCGTGGCAACGGGGTGGTTGTGTTTTTCACACGACTGCCCCGCAGGGGCGGTCTCATTAATTAAAAGGACGTCCCTATGATAGCACCAGAGAAAAGTAAAAAGCGGGTAGCAATCCAATCTAATAGGCAAAATCATTTTCTGGAAATGTTACCAGAGATTCGCCGACACGCGCTCTTTGCGTTTCGCACATTACGAGCCGAGGCAAAGGAAGAAGCCATTGCAGAGACAATTGCAAATGTCTTCGTAGCATTTAATAGGCTCATGGAGCAGGGGAAGGAAGCTAAAATATTTGCTTCAGTCCTGACTCGATATGCTGTTGCACAAATTCGGTCTGGTAGAAAGGTTGGAAAAAGTATTAATTCCAACTGTATTCTTTCAGATGCTGCAAAGCAGAAACATGGTTTGCATATTGATCGACTGGATTATTCTGGTAATCGAGGAGAATGGTTTGAGTTCATCGTGGAAGATCAGCGAACTCCTGTACCCGATCAGGCAGCATTCCGCTGTGATTTTCCCGAATGGCTGAATAATCTCACTTGCCAGAAGCGGCAAATCGCAGAAAAACTAGCAGTAGGAGATACGACCAGTGAGGTTGCTCAGAAATGCAAGGTCTCCCCGGGAAGGATCAGTCAGATCCGCCGTGAGCTGGAAAACTCCTGGCAAGAGTTTCATGGGGAGCTGGAAGATTATCCTCGCACAGATGGTATAGCAACTGCATGATGATTCTGCGCACATACTCTTGGAGATCTGAGATCTGTTTCTTTTTTACAGTCTCAGATCAGTCTTTGGCTTCCTAATAGTTATTTATCAAGTGCGGCAAGTCTCAGTGGTGGTGACACAGGATGTGAAGCTACCACCTTTTTTGTGATAGATTAAAATGCATTTGAACTATTTCTGGGGAACTTCACAATGATATTTCGGTTTTCGTTCATCTTTACGGGAAAAGGTGCATTAAAATTGCTTACGGGAATAACGGAATCAGTTCAAAACGACGATAGCATTTATCGAGCGTAATTTAGCAGATGTTCGCAAAAACGCACTATTTCTCGGAATAAGTTCAATCATCCAGATGGGAATACTTGAAAATACGCTTTTGCGTGACTCTACTATCAATAAGTAGGCGTTTGTGTAGTTAGGCTCAAGCCTATGCAGGCGGCAGGGGCATAATTCTAGTCCTAGCTAATCACTTTTGTCACAAGTGCCTATATCAGGATCGACGTTCGTCTTCTTGACAAGATAACGAGAATCTTAAACCACCATAACGGTCATCGGATCATTTGACTAATGCCAAACCAAGTACCTCCCGCGCTTCTGCAAACCTTGTGTAGTCTCTATCCGGAGGCCGCTCGAGCACGTGTGTTCGTTAATGAGCTTGGTAACGTACCACCAGACTTTCTTGAATTCAGTGGTCCGCCAAAGTCGATGTGGTTCGGCCTCCTCGATGAGATTAAGAAACATGTCTCATTTTTACATGTGCTCAATCAAGCAAAGAAAGACTTTCCAAATTTAAAGTGGGAGAATGTTGAAGACTCGTTGCTCTCGCAGGAAGACCCGATTGGGGTAGTCGATCTCTCCGACGGAGAATGGAAGGGGGCAACGGATAATATTTCCTTTGAAAAAATCATTGGAAGTAAATCTACGCTGCTACCGATCAGCTTCCTTGAAGCCGGAATCACTTCGTCAAGAAGTGTCGCAAAGATTATTGTCCCCGGCATGCATGTCGGGTCAGGATTCTTGGTTGCCGACAATATCCTTTTGACAAATAACCACGTCTTGCCAGACAAGAAACACGCAGAGTTAGCTCAAGCTCAGTTCAACTTTCAACTGACAATTGATGGTCGTGAGGAAAAATCCGTCACTCTCCAACTTGATCCAGATAGTCTGTTCGAAACCTCGATAAAAGATGATTGGACGGCGGTACGTGTTGAGGGCGACGCAAACGCGGATTGGGGAAAGCTGAATTTTGCAACCGAAACTGCAAAACTGGATGACAATGTTAATATTATTCAGCATCCAGGCGGGCAACCAAAACAGGTTGCTTTGCATGACAACATTGTACGATTTGTCTCCGAGAACCGGATCCAGTACCTCACCGACACAATGGGAGGATCTTCCGGTTCGCCAGTCTTCAACCTCCAATGGGAAGTGGTTGCCATCCATCACGCGGGCGGACATATCCCGGAGCCGAATACAGGTGGGTGTAGAATATTCTTCAGGAACGAAGGAATCCCAATTGACATTATTAGACAAACTTTAGTCAAAAAAGGGCTCATTCAATGAGATAGTGATATTGAAAGGGCAATGTGATATTAGCATTTCAATGGCTTCATTTCTGCTATAGTCCACTTTCATTCTTTTGCAGAGCTTATCGATGGTAAGCCCTGAGGCATCTGCTTCGGATCGCAGTAACCGGATCGCCTCTACCCATTTCATTTTTCCACTCCCACTGTCAGAGAGGTCGGCAAGCGATCCACCTGCTCGTTCCCAGATGCGATTATGCAGTGGGCCAGTAGGATAAAGTTCACAGAGTACATCCACCATTTCATCCCACCATTCCTGCTCTTTGATTGGTCGTTCGTGAAGGCCATGCCTCAATTTAGTTAACCAATTAAACATATTTGCGCATTGTTGGAGGGCTGGCTTCAGGTCAGATCGGTTGTATTTCCGATAGTCAGCCAATATTGACTCAGCTGCATTCTTCCACTGTCTTTTTGAAACAAACGAACCAATCATTCTTGAGTCGGTCGTTGAGAGTTGCGACTTCTCAGTAAACAATCGGATACGATATTCCTCAAAATCTGATTCGCTAAGCTCCACAAAAATATTGAATATCGATAGAGCAGTTTGAATCTGATATTCGTTTTCGACACGGAGAAGAGTCTCACGATGATTTATGACGAGTACCTCTTCACGCAACGGACTCTCCAGGTCTAAAGCAACATTTTTCTCATAGAAATGATCTATCCAATCGAGAGCTGTTGCTGCCAAAATACGTTGTTCAGTGAGATGCGGGAGAATTCCCCAGATTTTATTTCGTTCTTTGAGATGAAGGATGCTTGCGAATTTTGTTTTACTGAGCGCCTCGAAAAAATCTTTGTCATCTAACTTACCACCTATCAGCAATGCCCAAGCTAACTCTATTTGTTCATTGAGCTGTTGCAAACTTGATGGAAAATCAGTTTTATTGTCTACGTGATCTCGAAATACTAAACGCCAACCGATCTGACTAATGTCAAAATGCTTAAAGAGAGAAGGTGTTTCCAGACATTCAATTCTAACTTGTGTCAAATAAGCGGGCAGGCCAGTCTTTGCTGCTTCCACAACGAATTGAGGTGGGCCTAGACAAAGAGATAGTTCGGCGATTCCCTCTCGACTCGACCTCGGAAAATTAACTTGGGCTGTCACCGCTTCGTTCGGTGGTAAAGAGGATGCTGCTAATCTTGCATGGAGTCGATCCCATTTGTGTAAACCACAAAATTGCATCAATCCGATTGTAATTTCGTTTAGTAATTCATTGTCGATTTGGTTGAGAATTTCCGTTTCGAGATCCGGGATTGATTTAGCTGTATCGTTCACCCAATTCTCGTCTCTGGTTTCATCATCTTGCAAGAGATTCAAGAATGTCTGAACTGCATTTGGTAATAGATCAATCAACCTACGTCTTAATGCATCTAACAACCCAAAGGACCAAGCATACTTAGCGTTTTTCAAGGCCGTTTGGGCACAGCTCAACGCCTCCGCTGCATCATTCCGTATTATTTTTTCGTAGCGGTTTCCACAGGCTTCGGCAACCTTTTCGAACCCGTCTTCAAATGCATCAGTTTTCAAATTGCGTAAATATTTGAAAGTCGAGACAGGCCCTTTTTCAACGCGACCCAATAACTCAACTAGTACGGATTGTTTTATATTCTTTGCCAGCTCCGGTGTAGGAGAGAGCTCCGTGAAATATCGAACCAAGATCGTGACCATCTGATCTGATTCATGCTTCAGATTTTGAAGAATCAAAGAGCATTTTGAAACTTTCGCAAATTTATCCAGTCGATCAAGGGGGAACCCCAAATCGCTTGCGAGAGAATACACGGATTTCCTTTTTTTATTGTCAAAGAATGTTTTTTCAACCTCTCCTAAGTCCCGCTGTTTAAACGGGGGCTGGAGGCAGTGGAATTCGTGCCATAGTCCCATTGATTGTGGTGGCACAACAACGACTGACCGTTGGCGCGCAAGGGAATCTGTTGGTCGGCATGCAAACCGAAACGACAGACTTGGACGAAGTGTGTCGGCCAGGAACCTCCAAAGTCCTGCGATCGCGTCACTGAAACCATCTTGTCCGACCCAAATCACGGGAGCGGCGTTCGTCTCGGAAATCAAAGCATGAAAGAGTTCTAATGATTCGCGAGGCATTTGTTGCTCAGACGAATCTGATATTGCAATTTCAATCTTACTTCCGGTTTTGAAAGGTTCATCATTTTGGTTCATCATGTTGAAAACGGAAAGCAAATTTTCTATTTGACTAACTAGTTTCAGCTCGGTGAAAAGTGCGCGAGTTATTGCCATTCCACCGCGGGACGCTTTTGGATCACGCAGTACACTTAAGAAAACAAACCGATCGTTAAGCGGAAAACCACTAAGCATCGGAACATTTCCAACAGCATTTGGAAGATCGACCGGCAAATCAGTGTATGGCACCAACTCGTCACCAAACGTCCGATCGGAGGACTCGATAAGCGAGTGTGCTTTGTTCTTTTCACCAAATAGAGCTGTTTCAAACTTAATCGCCATCGAGTAGCTTCAATATTCGAGAAACTAGGAGGGTCAGATCGGGGCTGTGTTCGCCAGTGGGTGACACAACGTAACCGAACGCTCCCGGTCCCTTTTCACGGAAGTTTTCGTTTTGTTTTTCTTCATCTAGCGTTTGCTCAAGTGAGGACAATCCCTGAATGATTACGGATTCTTGACTCCACACAGAGTAAATGTATTGATGAAGAAATGGCATCCGTTCCTTTAGTAGGATTGCAGGATCACTGCCTTGAGAATCTAATTCATCCCAACAAGTCAACACAACTCCTAATTTCGGCGAAGAGATAAGACGGGCCGAATTTCGTTCGGCCGTCCAGAGCAGAATTTGTAACATCTCGACAATTCCTACTTGCGAATGCAACTCCAAAATGCTGTCTGTATCGGTGTCTCCTTTCTCTTTCCGTTCCTTTAATTTGACGTCAATTGGATGCTCAATCATATTTTTGTAGTCTATGATCTCGGCAAGGCGAATGAATAGAAGCAATCCATCTGTCTTCGCAAGACGTTCCTTCCAATCCAAATCAACACTGCGAGTTTCTAGAATTCGTAAAATCTGCTCCCCGCCATAGTCTGGCCAAAGCAAATCGAATGAAGTCCCATCATCATCGACAATTCGCAGGTCGGCATTGTCGTATTTGTCAATGTTTGTGTGCTCAGCAGCAAGACCTTTGTTAAGACGGTCAAGTCCCTCCCGAAAAAGATCTTCGTTGGGCATCTCACGGAGTTTCAAATCACTCATTTTTGCTCGGAGCCGACCATAGAGCTGAAAGGTAAAGTGTGATTTTCCAGTGTTTGGCCCGCCAACCATTGTGATGGATTGCTGAGTGGCGTTCTCTGTCATTAGCGATCTCCCCGATAACTGAGAAAGCGATCATCGCTGGCTACCGTTGCAATATCTGGGGAAAAACTAATTTGATTGTCAACGGGATCGATAGCAAAAATAAATGATTCAATTAGTGGATTAATAATCTCATCTATTTCGCCATTTTGGGGGGATATAGTAGTGTGAAAATGTCGAGCATTGGGCATCTCATTTTGCAAAGTAGCCATTACAGACGCCTCAATAGTTTCAGAGATTTCGATATCACTCTTTGACCAGATGACACCAACAGAACGGGTTCCACGATGTTCTGCCAGTCTAGCGGCTAAGCTTTCAATCTGATTTCGAGCTGCACCTTTTTCGTTATTTTGTTTATCGGACAAAGAATCTCGGTCAACAAAGAACAAAAATGAATCTGCATTTTTCACGGTCCAGGCTGCGCCCTCACTCTTAGGATTAGTTGGATTGTTTGCCCAATTACTGAACCACTCGCCAGGCGCGTCCGTAAAGAGCAGATCACGCTTCTTTCCACAGTCATCACGAAATGAGTAGTGGAGCATCCCTGGAGTACGTTCTGCTGAGTGTGAGGTATGCGGTGGATAACTTGGAGACGGATTACCAGGGTTCGGGTATTTCATCGAGCTGACAATTCTCTCCCAGCCAAGTAAGGTTAACGATCCAGCAAAATTAAGATCTTGGTTTAGTTTCTGTCGGCAACACAGTAAGTGAAGCGCAGCCAAGTAAGTTGTCTTCCCTGCATCATGTGGTCCAACAAGAGCGACAAGATGAGGACGGCGATGCGTCGAAATCAAGTTGATATCATGTTCAACGAGTGATCCTCCGTGCCAAGGCACACGGTTCAACTCGTTTAGTGTCGCGCTAGTATCCACTTTCAGGTCATCGACATCCCAGAATTCGCACTCTGATCGTTCAGGACATCCCTCCACACAGTCGATGGTTTCATCACACTCCTGTTTGGAGCACTTTCCATTTACTGCCACAGGTCACCTCGTATAGATTCGACACACTTGATTTCTCGATAAATCCATCGAGCGAGTTTTCCTGGAGTCATAGACTTAGACTTTTCAAATCCAGTCCTAGCAACAAAATCGGTTGTCGTGATATCTTTTGCCCTAACAGCTCCCATGAACTCAAGCAGACCAAGCCGATCAGCCCCATCGATTGGTTGAAATATTACATCGGTGAGTGATTCCAAAATCTTAGACTGAGACAGCTCCTTCACAAATGTTTCAATTTTAACCGGCTTCTTTGACACAATTTTCTCGGTAATCTCGGACAAGAAAAACTCAACACTTTGCGGGGAATTTTCTCTTGCAATCTCCGCAACATCGTAAGCAAGTATTATGATGGCTTCTTTCGCACTGAGATCGCTGTAACTCTTTTGCAACCGAGGCGAGTACTGAGATTCTGCAAGCCATAATAATTCTGTCCGACGGCTCTGTGCCTGTTGAATTCTAGTAAAGTCTTTTTTTAGTGATCCGAACTTCTTATTGAGTTCATTGAACGACTCTTGAACCGCTGCAATAATTGAATCGCCATAACTCTTCATAGAGTCGTTTATCGCAGTTGCCGCGTAGGATGCAAAGTGAGCAGCCCAAGGTCCAACCTGAGATGGGTCGTGCGGATTACCACCTTCGATCGATGATGTATTGTCAGCCTTGATATTTGACGCAGCCTTTTGAAGACCTGTGATTTTTGGCATATCTGGTATTTCAATCGTTTTGACCTGCTTACTAGCTACATCGATTCGCGACTTCCAAAGTTGGCAGGCTGCTTTCTCGACGATTTCACCTTGCATTTTTACAAAGTCGATTGCAGGATCCGACACTGGGTCAACTTTCCCTTGCTGGAGTAAATTGACGGATCCATACCACACGACCATCGACATTTCAAGATCTTCGTCGACGACCAACATGACAGCCTGCCAGCCAACCGAAACCAGGATCGGAACTTGCCGATCTGACTCGAAACTAACGAACGTGGCCCAATCTACTCTGATCAACGCCTCGATCTCGGTTAGCACACTCGACTGCGGGTCAACGTGTTCGACCAAAGTGGTGCGGAGAAACTGCAACAAAAGAGCCGGGCTCTCTGAAAATCGTGCGGCAAGAGTTTTTCCAGCATTTTGCAACTGACTCAAGCGTTCTTCGTTATCACCAACATGGATTAGTTTTTTTTCCAAGTAAGTTAGGATAAAGTTAGACATCTATTTTCCTTGGCTTCGTTTTTTCGCAACACCGGGACAGCCACATACTTTTCTGCACTAAACTAATGTTAAACTATACGAGTTGTAGTTTAGTATTTTAATAGAAAATAGATGTACACGCGAGGGATGCCGAATTTCAAATGCAATAAATGTCTTGAATCAGTTGTTTCTTGATCCATGCTTGACAGCTTCGGAGTGACAGAGTCAAGTACTAAAGTTTTGTTGAGGAACTGTACCGCCCAGTCAAGAAAAAAATTTACTTAATCAAACAAAAAGTATCTGCTGGGATCAGTCTTTCAGGGCTATCCCAGCAGATGCTTTTTTATTATCTATTGCAAACTGTTACGCGGAGAAGGTGGGTTTGTATTTTTTGAGTCATCACTTCGATGTCCGAAATGAATCATGATCATCCAGAAAATAGTATCTGGTCAGTAATAGACTTATGGAATACCGTACGCGAATTGTCGACCTAGTTATTCCTGGCTTGGGTAAGTTCCCGCAGAACCGAACTCTGCTTCACTGTGCAAAATTATTGCTCCAAATGAGATTTAATAATGCGTACTGAATTTCTCAGAGGTCGGTATCATGGCATGAGATGTGATTCGTAAATTGGTTTGCTACCTAAAAAAATAATTAAGCATTATTGCAAGACACACAGCAGCAAATAGTGCCACATATACAGAATGTAATTGTTTTGCAACACTCCTCGCCTTCCACCACGACAGCACCATCACCACAGGGAATACAAATACTGGAATAGAGTGTCACACTCTTTTGATCAGTGACACCTGCTGCTGTTAACAGAGAATGTTCGACAGCATGCCAAGATTGTTTTAGACCGTCTTGTACCTGATTTATTAGGCCACTAGTTTCTTTCAGGTGAGATCCAACATACGTTAACACTTTGTTCTTTAACGCCGCTGGCAATGAAGGGCTCTTTGAACCGGCTTCAATACAAAGTGGGTTGAAAGAGGTTCCTTGATCTTTTGAAAAATCCTGGATCGCATCTGCCAAGTAAACAGCACGCCCCAGGGCTTCTCCAATCCGCTGTGCCTGTTCTTCCGTAAAATGAGAAGAACATCTTTTTACGATTTCTCTGGCAACCAGACCGTAAGCCTGAGAAGTGGGAATAGATGCGGTCTTGAAATCCTTTTCTCTCTCCTTTTCCAGTTCTGTCTGCACCTCAAGAATTCGTTCCATGCGTTCCACATCGAAACCCACTTCAATCAGGTCCGTACGAGCTTTTGTGAACTGACCTGAATACATCCAATCTGCAATCCGGGTTTTCCAGTTACTGCCATCCTCAATATCATCCTTTACCTTAACACCAATGGTATATGCACTCATTGCCGCTAAAAATTTCTGTAGTTCAGATATGCCTCTCTTTCTTACTTTGCCTGTCCCACCTCGTACACAATTCCCGATGGGGAGCTTTTGTTCGTTTTTGCTGGAAGAAGTCTCCAGTAACCACCACAAAGTGGCAATGTCATGTACAACCAGCATGCGGGATTTTAGTCCATACTGGCTGCTTAATAGCCCACAAAGGCTGCAGTACGCCGACATGTGACGTCTGCTTTCAGTCTGACTCAAATGATTTCGTTGCGGTTTTAGAACACCAAACATTAATCCCCCTTGAGTAAAAGTTCATTTCGATCCCCCAATTATATCCTGTGATGGGATATCCTCAAGTGGGATGTAATCTCCTCGTACTTTTTTTAGGAGGTACGGGGAGTTTGAAAAAGAATCTATATACGCACCGGCAGCGCATTCTGCTCGATTTGTTACGAAATATCAGGAAAGATGCAGGCTTACGGCAGGATGATGTGGCTGAACGACTGGGACGGCCTCAGTCATTTGTCAGCAAGTATGAGTCCGGGGAACGTAGACTGGACATTCTGGAACTTTATGATGTCTGTGAGGCACTGGGACTGAAACTGAATAAATTTGTCGAAAAGCTCGTGGTAAACCTCAAAGATAATAAACACTGAGTTATTGATTGGGATGCTTTTGCTTCTGGAACAAGGTGTCTGTTTGCCAAAACTGTTCATTATAGATTATCCAGAATCAGTTCTTAGGAGTTCCTATGACTTTAATCTGGATAATGCCTCAAAACCTGTGAGATGCTGGGCGACAATACATTAACTGACTCTTTCATCGTGGCTTCGTAGTTTGATACTCTTTAACAAAGTAAGCCTGATCCCAAAATGCTCTTTACTTATCGCAGTACATGAGCAAAATAGTAGACAGTTGTTTGGGTGAATTTCTGAGGGAGATACTTGGCCAAAACCGCTTTTCAAGAATCATTTGGCTGTGTTTGTAATTCTCTTGTTCTATCACAGGATATTGAATTTCTATGGCTTATTTACTTCCGAATTGTTTGATTTTGCATATCCCCAAAACAGGGTCGGACTGGGTGCGGGCTGCCTGTCAGGAAGCTATCGAAGGGCCGATATCTGAGATTGGAGAATGGCACTGTGACTTGCAGACTGCCAAGCAGATTCTGCTGGATAAAAAACTGGAAATTCCGTTGATCGGAACTTTTGTGAGACATCCGCTGGACTGGTATCGTTCTGCCTGGCTGTACTGGAGAGAAACGGGACGCTTTCCTCGGCTGGAGCATGAGCCGCGCGTGGAACATGAAGACTTTGAGCGGTTTGTCCGTAATTGTATGGCGGTGGAACCGCGCGGGTATCTGTCGCAGCTCTATGAAAAATTTTGTGGTACCCTGCCTGGTGAAATCTCAATGATCGGGAAACAGGAAAATCTGGTCAATGATCTGATTCGACTCTTGAAACTGTCGGGAGTAACGTTTGATGAAAGTAAACTCAGCGCCGTCAAATCGCAAAATGTTGGAGGAAAGAAAAGCGAGGTTGCTTTTCCTGGATACTCTTTCGCTTTGGCCAGGGATGTAATTCAGCATGAGCAAGCGGCACTGAAACGATATGGCTATTCCTTTTAGATCGTGGAATGAATTAAACGTTGATTCGAATCGCTGATTCGTCGGCTGAAATGAATGTGCTTGAGAGTGATCAGCATAATGCAATTTGATGGAGCAAAAATGAATATAGATCTTGATGAATTGAAGGTTGTGTATTCCAATCGGAACATGTCTGCAAAGCTGTGGGCAACCGAATGGGCGCTGGGGCTCTGGGGAAAATATGGTGCTCTTAAATCAGGAGATACTGTTGTTGATCTGGGATGTGGAGAGAGGTATGCGGCTGCGATGTCGCTCGATCCAACCATTCGTTACATTGGCTTCGACGTGAATCAAGAATCCATTGAAGCCTGCTCTGAATTGTATCCGCAATACCGCTGGCTGTATGCGGATCTTAAAAATGAGATGTACAATTCGGAGGGTAAGATTGATCCCCGGACATTTCAGTTTCCGATCGAAGATAGTACTGCAGATCTCGTTATTTGCGCGTCGCTGTTTACGCATCTGGCAACGATTGAAGTGGCAGAGAATTATCTTACTGAAATCCGGAGAATGATCAAACCAGGAGGCCATTTATGGATCAGTTGGTTTCGCTCTCCACCGAATGAAGTCTGCTCTGATGCCAGAAGAACTGTATTCACAGAGGTTGAAATTATCAACAGGATTAGTGGCTGGTTGGAACTCATATTTACAACTGGATGTATGTCCGGTAGATACCATGATCAATGGGTTATGTTGGGGAAGGCTAGATAATTCTTCAACGGTCGACTGCGACAGGAATTTTAAACCAGCATTGGTTTTTAAGCCTGGCAGACTCTCAAGATAAAGTTGACCAGTGGCGGTTGGACTATGACGAAAACCGCCCACACAGCCCACTGGGAAACTAGACCCTGGTGGAGTTTGCGAAAAAATCATCCCTGTCGCGCCAGGGATGATTTTAACTTGGATCTCTAACATTCCAACTGGTACAAGGTTTGGGGCAAGGTCATATCATGAAAAATATTCTCAAGCACAATGACTTTTTGTCGTTTCCATTTGATACTTTTTTTTAGTTTTGTACAATTGTTTCCTAAGGTATATAAAACTACTTTGTTATCAAATGAGAATTAGTTTCAACAACAATAAAGGTATTCTGGCATGCCGCCTCTAATGAATTATAATATTATTGTTTTATTAATTTCCGGTGGCGGCTTTTACTTGATCGGTTGCCTCACTTGGTTCTTTTCAACTCGGCGTAAAACTTTCGTTCGCACTTTTGTTCCTTCGGAAGAGCAGCACGAGGTATATCGTTCACTTCTTCGCAATGAGGAATTTACTCGAAATATGAGATTGTTGGCCAAATTACAGATGCTTGTGGGAATTCTTGCTGTCTTCGCTGTTTTTGTTGTGTGGATATTCTAATTTAATTTGCAATAATAGTATTGCATCTACTTTAGTCAACCGCGAC
>TARA_R110000868_G_scaffold411601_1_pt1 | contig 56459 bp, 43 predicted proteins | sample TARA_R110000868 | Tara Oceans TARA_R110000868 (sample SAMEA4397489) | marine metagenome | biome: Polar Biome; feature: [SRF] surface water layer (ENVO:00010504); material: water (ENVO:00002006), including particulate matter (ENVO:01000060) such as... | depth 5 m | reverse complement strand
ACCAGCTTAATTTAAAGTAAGTGCCATTAGGCGTTAGCCCCGGTTCTGCCACATATGTAACAACAGATCAAATAAGGAAACACGACCCAGGTAGTCTCAGTCAATCTCTTCAGACTAAACCAGCTGGCCCGCGGTTTCAATTGTTTTCACTGCAAACAGCCAGCTTAAAAGAGATGTCCCAGTCCCCGATCACGGCGGCAGCTGGAGAGTTGCGCCAGATGAAAGGCAAAGTGATTCGTCAGCAGCAGCGAGATTGCATGCCCCACTGTTTGCACGGGGGTCCCTTCAAAAAACTCGATCCCATGCGGCCCGGATACCTCTTCCGGCTTCGCTTCCGCCGCCATTGACTGCAGAGTTTCGTAAGCCTGATTGAGCGACGTAATCAACGTCTCACGCGTCAGAGAGTCATCCGGCTGAACCTCATCACTTGAACCGGGACCAAACAGCGGCACCCACCGCGGATGCGTCAGACTGCCTCCCAGAAACGTCTGCCCCATCTCACCGACAATCGCCAGGTGACCAAGAATCCAGACCGGCGGATGCCCATGCCCGGCACCCCGCGTGAAGAGACATTCCTCAGGCAGATCCGCCACGATGGCCGCGAACTGTTTCAACTGCAACTGATTAATGACAATTTCGTTTTCAAACATGGCACGTCTCTACTATTTGATTAGGAAAGTTCTACTAACTTAAACTCTTTTCATATTTGATCAATAATACTTTCTAAAGTATCAGGTAGCCAGTAGAAAACAGGTCATTTAAACTTAGATGGATCAGACCACTTTACTTTTCATAATCAATGGCGATTACGCTGAATGGAAAATGCTGCTTCTGGGAAAAAGTTTGGGAAATATTATGGGTTGAACTTTCTCGCCAATGGTGTGTCTCAAATTAATTGAGAGTTTCACTCCTTCTTCCAACTACATGAAGTAAAACATATTTTATAGGAATTAATCGATGCGTCGCATAAGCATTAACAATCCGAATAAGAAGCTAAGAGGCTTACGGCGTCATTTTCGTGAACTTAAAAGGTGGGCTAATCTGATTAAAAATAGACGGGAGATTGAACACGGAGAAAAATATTTCAATATTAAAGTTCCCCTCCCTCTTTCTATTGTAGAAGGACCAAAGACGCGCCCTAAAATTCAGGCTGATGTTATCAAAGAACTACTTAACGCAGCCAGAAATCTGGCGTGTCAAGCACCGCCTGCCAATTGTTCATTTTATCGTATCGCTGTGCTATTGAGCTTTCCATCAATGTTTGACAGTGAAGTCACACAGTTTTTTGATGAGGAATATTTTAATGGGTTCGTTTATGAGAACGGACTTCCAGACACACAACGTCCCAGTCAGCAGTTTTCCATCAAAATTCCTGCAGAGTTCGATATTGAGTGTGGTTGTCGCGTGTCTGTCCAAGATGAGGAATATAGCTACGTGGGTAATTGTTGGACAATCACTTCGTCAAAGCCACACTCTCCACCCACAGACAACAACTCCGGCCCACAAAACACCTGGTCGGTCTGGCGGCAGGGGGATGATGGGAATCGCTTTCTGATTGAAGCGGGGCTCTCGGAAGACGTGGCGAAACAGAAGGTCGCGGAGTTTGAATCGCATGGTCACAAACAGCTCTACTGGGCTACGCAGTCGCGTTAAAAACACGCGCAATAAAAAAGGGCTGGAAGCCCAAGCTCCCAGCCCTTAAAGTACGTAGTACTCCTGTTCGTGTAACACTTACAATTGGGTTACAAGATCCGCAACTGACTACTCAGACGCGAGCGTCTGTCTTGGGTTCATCAGCAGTGACTTGCTCCCAGTTTTAATTGTTATACACGCTTAGTTCGGCAGCGCGAGTGACGAATCTTGAACGCGCATCACAAAATTTTCAGCAGAAATCGTGTGCCGAAAAAACTGCCGTCACGATTTTACTGAATGGTAAAACTGGTTTTATCTGCTTCCGTTCGCTTGCAGATTTTCCGATGTATATCGGCTGCGAATACGCCATGTTTTTTACAGTTCGGGAATCGGTTCGTCGGCTTTGATGTCGACCTCTTCCCAGTTTGCCTGACCGTTTTCATAACGCAGAATTCGATGTTTGCTGCCCGGCGCGGGCTTCTCATTCACGGTAGGCAGCCACGCACGATGCTCTTCGATCAGCGTGGCATAATTGGGATCACCGCTCAGGTTGTTCCATTCTGCCGGATCCTGTTTCATGTCATAAAACTCTTCCGATCCGTCCGCGTAATGTATGTACCGATAGTTCTCTGTTCGCACCGAAGTGTTGTTGCGGTTGTGGGAAGTAATCGCAGGCCACTTGCGGGGCGTGTTCGCATCTTTCAATTGAGGCACCAGTGAGTGCCCTTCCAGATCCGTGCGGGGAGGCAGATCACACAATTCGATCAGCGTGGGATAAATGTCCAGCAGCTCGGCCGGTTTCTCGCAGACCGCGTTTTCCGTAATGCCAGGGCCGGCAAAAATCAGAGGCACCCGCGTCGAACGTTCCCACAGCGTATTTTTTCCCGTGATCAGTTTTTCACCCAGATGCCAGCCATGATCGGACCAGATGACAATGATCGTGTTTTCGTCCAGGTTGTTTTTCTCAAGCGCCTCGATCACACGTCCCACCTGACTGTCGACAAAACTGGTACACGCCAGATACGAGCGCACCAGGTTCTTCCACTGATTGGCTTCCTGCAGAAACTTGAAGCGGGGCTCGGGCAGTTTCCAGTGCAGGTACCAGGAAAAGCGGGGCGTGTCGTCGCGGTCGGTTGCCAGAAACGGGGGGAGTTGCAACGTCTCTTCCGGATACAGGTCGAACCACTGCTGTGTGGCGTAACAGGGAACGTGAGGCAGGAAAAATCCGACCGACAGGAAAAACGGTTCGGTCGGTTTTTTGTTCAATTGATCGACGGCCCAGCTCGCGACTTTCCAGTCCCCTTTGTCTTCGTCTTTATGAGGAAACGTGCCCCAGTCGACCAGCGGATGCGGGTTGGGTGTCTCGACCAGTTTTTTCGGAGGCTTCACCCCCACGCCTGGCGGAGGCCCGATGACCGAGAATTCCTTGTCGGTTTTTTTGCGGCCATAACCGCCATGATAAATTTTGCCGGTTGTGTAAGTTTTGTAGCCGTTCTGTTCCAGATACTGTGGCAGCGAAACGCGGTCTTTGAACTTCTCAATCGTGCGGAACCAGGGAGCCAGCCCATACACGCCCGTCGTCGAAGGTCGCAGCCCGGTCATCAGACTCGTCCGCGAGGGATTGCAGAGCGGCGACTGACAGTGGGCATTCGCGAACAGCGTTCCTCTGGCTGCCACCTTGTCGATGTGGGGAGTTTTGATCTGCGGGTGCCCTTTCAGACAGCCGATCCAGTCGTTCTGGTCATCAATGGCGATGAACAGAATGTTCGGCTTTTGAGCCGCCTGCAACGGGGTATAAAACGAGCAGAAGAATATGAGCATCATCAGCAAGCGCATCCGAAGTTCCTTTCGATGAATCCTGAAAGCATAAAGAAATGAAGCAATGATTTATCATAACGACTGGGGAGAGCGAAAGAAAATGCCTGTCTCGATTTGCAGAGAGAGAATTGTCTGTTTGCCGATTTAGAACTGGAAAACATAAACAAAAGTCGATATATTAGTCGATACCTATAAGTAGACGATTTTCTTTGGCTCAGGTAAAATCATGCTTTCTTTCTATGATCACAATTCTCGAAACAGTCGGCGGGAATTCCTGCGCGTCGGGGGTCTGGCGCTGGGTGGGTTGACGCTGCCTGGTCTGCTGTCGCTACAAGCGCAGGCGGCGGGATCAGGCACGCTGCTGAAGAACAAGTCGGTGATCTTCCTGTTCATGCATGGCGGACCGAGCCAGATTGAAACGTTCGATCCCAAAATGACCGCGCCCTCGGGCATTCACAGTGTGACGGGCGAAGTGGCGACGAAGATTCCCGGCGTGACGTTCGGAAGTACCTTTCCGAAGCTGGCGCAACAGGCCGATCGCATGTCGGTCGTCCGTTCGTATCGATCAGGCGACAGTCGCCACGATATCAAGCCAATCGTGCACAAGGATACGCTCAACGCAAATCTGGGTTCGCTTTATTCGCGTGTGGTGGGTGCGAATCATCCCGAGAACGGGATGCCGACGAACGCGGTGCTGTTTCCGCAAGCCATTGATGACAAGATGCTGCCCGCTGTCACCCAATTCGGAAAATTCGATTCGCACGGCCTGATGGGCTCCGCGTATGCCCCGTTTGTTCCCGGAGCTGGCGGCGATATGCAGTCGAATATGTCTCTGTCTATCTCCCCGAACCGTCTTGATGATCGCCGACTGTTACTCTCGAAACTGGATCGTGCCCGCTGGGCGGCTGAGAAAAGTGAGACGTTTGCCGCCAGTTCGCAACTGCAGCAACAGGCGTTTGACGTGATCCTGGGTGGCGTCTCTCGCGCCTTTGATTTATCTCAGGAAGATCCCGCCGTCGTCGCCCGCTACGATACGGCTCCGCTGGTCAAGCCGGCATCCATCAGCACGCGCTGGAAGAACTACAAACGCTACATTGACAACGCTCAGTCACTGGGCAAGCTGCTGTTGATGGCCCGTCGTCTCTGTGAAGCAGGCTGCGGCTTTGTGACGATCACCACCAACTTTGTGTGGGACATGCACGCGGATAAAAATAACGCCGGCGTCGGGGAAGGCATGGACTACATGGGAGTCCCCTTCGATCACGCAGTCGCTGCGTTTATGGAAGACGTGCACGCACGCGGCCTCAGTGATGATATTCTGCTGGTCTGTACGGGCGAAATGGGACGCACTCCCAAACTCAACAGTCGCGGCGGACGCGATCACTGGGGTAATCTATCGCCACTCATGCTGTCAGGCGGCGGTCTGAATATGGGCCAGGTGATTGGCCAGTCAGACCGACATGCCGGCGGACCTCAGACCGAACCCATCGAACGCAAGGACCTGGTCACCAGTATCATGCACACCCTGTTCGACCTCGGCGAACTTCGCATTACGCGCGGCGTCCCCAACGAAGTGGTCCAGGTCGCCACCGCAGGCACACCGATTCCCGGCCTGTTCTGATCGTCTCACCTCAGACGGTGCTTCTCATTTCTGCAGTGCTTCAAGGACCCGCTTTCGCATGGTGTCATCCAGTTTGCCGTTTTCGATTTTCTGCGTGACCTGTTCCAGGACGTTCACGTCTTCACCAGATCTTTGCTGGACTTGATCAATTTTATGTTTGATGTCTTTGATGATCGAATCAAAAGAGAAAGGATTGCCGCGCGGGTCACTTGCGTGGGTTCCCCCCTGTTTCGAATCGTTGCCGGCACTGTGCTGGTGCGCTGACATCTTATCAAGATTCTTAATGCGAAGTTCCAGTTCGGCGACAATTTTCTCAGGGGTATAACCTACTTCTTTCAGTCGCGCTTCAATGGGATCTTCCTCTCCCGCACAGCCTGCAGCAATCGCGCAAAGCAAAAGGAAGCTTACTGAAAAACAGACACGCGCTGATCGTACTGACATTAGTGAGGCCCAAAACAGAGTTTAAAATTCGCTGATCACTTCACGTTGATTTCTGGTTCCCAGCGCCCACCAGGTATTCAAGTCGATGGAGTTGGAAATGAATCGCACGGAGCCATCCATCATTGCGACCTGGACTCCCCCGGTATGATCACTGGAAGGACTGATTCCGGAATCACCTTCATGGCAGCGGAAAGTGTCACTGGAGTAAGAGGGAATCGAAATCGTGTTGGGTGGAAAAACGTGTGTATAAACATGCTTCTGCCACGAGTCGGTATACAGCCATGAGTGGCCTTTATACTGACTCCAGTCTGACCAGTTGGTGTAACCTGTGAGCCCGTCTGAGACCACCTGGTCAATGTAGGCATCATACTGTTCAATCATGGCGGAGCTGGTGTAATACAGATTGCGGCGACGGTCCGGATGCTCTCCGCTGCCATCATTGACCAGCGATTCTGAGATTGCCGCGGTATTGGAAAGCCCATCGGTAATATCGCTGAATCCAAATGCAGCGTTCGTGGTGGACCGCCAGTTGGAACTGTAAGGTCCTGCTTCGTTCATGCGGGACATTGAGATAACCCCTTTTGAGGAAGGCGGTGCTGCAGCTCCCGTGGAAGGTTGACCCGGAGAAAGTAAATTGCGCGGTCGGCCGGCATTGGCGACATAGCTGAAATTCGCGGTAGAGACCACGGTGTTGACGACCGATTCGCTGGGGCATCGAAACAGGGGGACTTCAATCCGTGCCAGACCTCCCAGTACAGAACTGTTATTGGCAATCCCACTCCAGGAGTCACCCAGGCCGCACGTTTCAAAGGGGATTCGGTCATAAATGTTACCCCGATCCACAAACGGCAGCAGGCCGACATACCAGGAAAGATTTCCCGAACCGCCATTGCTCGCGCCGTCATAATCGTCTGAACCCCGATGCATATGCAGCGGGGTGGTCAGGTAGTTGTCATGATAATTGTGAATCGCCAGGCACAACTGCTTCAGGTTGTTTTTGCATTGGTTGCGACGGGCTGCTTCACGCGCCTGTTGAACTGCCGGTAACAGGAGAGCCACCAGGATGCCAATAATGGCGATCACCACAAGCAGTTCAATCAGCGTGAATCCAGCGCGATTTTCTCTCGAAGCAGGGGAGGTCTTCATCTGAGTATACTCCGTAATGAGTCAGAGATAGAAGGAAACATGTATGGTAGCATGTGGGGTGTGAGCCCTGTTTCCTGCACACATTAAGGCGGATTCAGGGTGTGACAAGAGCGATTAAAACAGATACCAGAAACTTAAAAGGATCTTAATGCAGTCGCAGGGTTTCTTAATCTGCAGTACGCGGCATGTTTATAAAGCGGATCGATTTTCTGAAATCCGGCTGCGCACCGGACCTGTACGGTATCGAAGAGATACCTGCGGAAGGCAACAGTCATCTGTGTGTTGTCAGCAGACCGCTATTTTTCCACCACGATTTCCACGCCCGACAACAGTGTTCGCCCTTTGATCGCAGTCAGATCCACTTGCAGACTGGTTGAGCAGCGAACGCCCTTGAATTCCCGGACGATCGCCCGGTTCGCGCCGCCGGCTGCTTTGACGACATCCAGTTCCGGCAGTACCGGTTTCCCCTGAAGACTCACGTCGAACACACGTTCGCCCGGCTTCAGATCCTGGGGCTCCAGAAAGTAAAGCCGGACTGTATAACTGCGTTCCGGCGTGGGAACTGGTGAAAGTGTTACTGACAATGCGGATGCTCCTTCCACTCCCGAGGCGGCCACCCATTTCAAATCGCCTTCTTCAACAAAAGACGAATGCTTGTGATAGTACTCCAGATCAGCGCCGCTGAGTTTGAGTGAGACCACAGGCGAGGAGCCTCCCACGCTGGGATAGTCCAGCCAGAGTGTGCCGTTCTCTGCCTGACGATCGCCGGGCGCACCCAGGTTGACCCCCAGCTGCTGCACCTGATCCTCTTTGGCGTTCATCGCCAGCGCACTATAGCTCCAGACCTCCGAATCCGGTACATGGGTCAGTGCCAGGGAAGTAAACAGCGAGTAACCACAACTGCAGCCATGTGCCATGTTCGGTGAATTGAGCACGCCGTTCGCCGGTACCAGGCTGTTGCGACAACCGGTACGGAAGCCTTCCAGGCGCGACGTATTCGCACTGTCGATATCGCAGAACCCGGCGGAGCTCGCGCGGAAAGTCATCAGGTGCGGGCTGGCAATCGCGTAATTGCAGTGATGTCCCGCCTTGGTGAACTCCCACGGAATCGGTTTGCCGGTGATCGGGTTCGTACGCAGAATCGGCTCGCCGGTTTCCAGATCATAAGACAGTCCGGGACCGCGCTGGTCCAGAATGCGGTCATTCCAGATGATGACCTTATCCCAGAGCGTTTCGGGATGCCCGCGAAATCCCTGGCCGGTCGAATATTTTTTCCAGAGTTCCGAACCATCTTTGCCGCGAAAGGCTGAGATTCCATCGCGGTTGGTAACCAGCATCACATCTTTCTGATCGCTATAGGAGAGCCAGGTCCCCACGACGTCCGTCTGATGTTCCCAGATCAATTTACCGGTTTTTAAATCGATCGCTTTTATAAATCGTTCCGCCAGCGCATTGGGAATTTTACCGCGGCGTTTCCAGTCGCCATAAAAGTTTTCCAACGCGCCATCATAAACATAAATCCGGTCTCCACTCAAAGAGACGACGGGAAAACTCATCTGTGCCTTGTGGGTCCAGATGACTTTCCCGGTGTGGCGGTTGAGCGCCACCAGTTCCAGCGGGAGTAAGCCGTACTTTTCACCAATCTTTTTTGAAGTCCGGAAAACCGACGTTAACAGCAGGTCTTCATGTATACGGATGCGTCCCCAGCGGTCATCAACGTGGGGCAGGGTCATCTCGGCCAGCGTTTTCCCTGTTGCCGGATCAAGCCTCACGCAGGTGTTCTGACTGGTGACCAGATAGATACTGTCTTCGAGGGCGATGAAATGATGGCCGACCAGTTTTCCATCATAGCTCTGGCCACGACGTCCCGGGCTGTCTTCCGGCGTTTCTTCCAGAGGGATCATCCATAGAATCCGCCCGGTATAGACATCAACGGCCGTTAGTTTCCCGGGTCCCTGCAGAAACATTCGACCTTCGATCACCGCCATACTGGGGCCCCAGTCATGACGGTTGTAAAACAGGTCGCCGTGGCCCGCAGGTCCGCCAAACCAGAGCACGCCCAGCGGTGCTTTCACCAGTTCATCGCGGGACATCAGTGTGTTCGAGGCATCCCCGTACTCGTGGGTCCAGTTTGCAGAACCGGGCAGGGCACCGACGCGGGTCAACAGGGTGAACCCTTCCGCTTGTTTGAGTTCCGCGCGAGGCAGATGCTTCTCCTCCACCGTGGTCGCCAACTCTGCGTATTCTGTTTCACCCAGGTTCAGACAGGCGGTCCCGCCGTAGGGACGCAGCGATTTGTAAACCACCTTCCAGGTATCTGCATGCAGCGAACCACCCAGCGCACTTAAATCTTCGGAGACGATCAGTTCCGCCATGTAAGCGGGAAGTTCAAATGTGAGCGGATTGCCCTGGTGTACGACGACCCGTGTTCCCAGCAGACCTGCCGCATCGTATTTCGCCCGCAGCGCTGACACTTTTTGTGCATCCGGTTCGACTGCAATCAGCGTCAGCTTTGATTGATCGATCAGTTCTTCCAGCAGACGTCCGCTACCGGTTCCCAGCACAAGACCATAGCCAGCGCCGGGCTGTGTCAGTGAGAGCAACTGGCTGGTTTTTTCGGTCCAGGCATCCTGTTGCGCACTCAATGAGCGTTTCTGTGCAGAAAACGTATGTGGTTTAATCGGCTTGTCTCCGAAACAAAGCAGGTCGCCTGCTTCGGTCACGACGACCAGTGCACCATTCGCGGCAATCATGGTGGCTGGTGTGCCGGTGATGGATTGTGTCCAGCTAATGTCCGCGGCTTTGCCATCTTCTGCCAGATCCAGCGCGAAAATCATCTCACCCTGATGGCCATACAAACGAGTGCCGGCTTTCAAATCAAGCTGCACCGGATGTGCTTTGACCCAGGCTTCCCATTCCGCTTTAGGCAGCTTCTGCTGTGGAGGGATAGGCAGACTCCAGAGCTGATTGAGCACTTTTTTCTTCACGACTTTACCACGGCGGTCTTTTGATTCCACTGTCTTCAGATTTTTCAGATCGTAGGCAACTACATTGCCGGCGCGGCCAAAATAGACAATTTCTTCCGTCAACACGGGAAAACGGGCATCCACTCCCAGATCCTGGCTGGTGTCCATTCGAAAAGAAGAACCGCCATGAAAAATGTAGGGGCCGACAGAAGAAACATGATAATTGGTTACCCGGTTTCCATATTTATGTGTGATGAACTGATCCGTTTTCAAATCAAGACAGGCAGCGACCGAACGGCCACAGGGTATCAGCAGCTTATTTTCATTCTTGACCAGGTAACCCTGGGGTGTCACGTCCGTCAATGTTTTGATTTCATGTTCCGGCTCGGAAACCGCTGCTCCTGTTTCTGCATCCAGTGTGTAGAGGAAGGTTCCCTCGAACGGCCAGACGCCGCAGGTGAAATAAATCTTACCCTCAGAAAGCACAGCACCTCCGCGAATCGGCCAGACCGAAGAGAGCCGCTCATTCGCGAGCGCTTTCCGCGCGTTCGGGGCCGCCTGGAATTTCCAGTTCAGTTTTCCGTCTGCTGTATTCAGACAATAAAAACAGCCATCGTCGGCTGAGAAGTAAACATTCTTGCCTGAAACCAGCGGCGCGAATCGGACCGGACCATTCGCGAAAAACTGCCACTGTTGTTGGCCGGTCTTGAGATCAAAGGCGCTCACACTGTCATTACGCGACGAGCTGACGAACAAGGTCTGTCCGGCGATCACCGGTTCGTAGTGAGCATCAAACTGGATGCGGGGATCTTCAGGCCAGGCCGGCTTGAGCGGCTTCAGTTGCCGTCTCCACTGTAGATGCAGGTCTTTCGCGAGTTGCTCGTCCGTGGTTGCCGTCCGCCGGGAATCTTTCCGCCAGGTCGGCCAGTCTTCTGCTGCAGCGGAGGACAGAAACAGCAGCCCGCTGAACAGGCTGCAGCAAACAAAAGCAGTAAGACGCGTCACAGGGAAAGGCATTCATCAACTCCTGAACTTTTTATGTCGAACAACCAACCATCAATCATCTCTGATCTATTAAAAGTAACGGAGTGAGTTTGGTTTTAACAGGCAGGTCTGACAACTTCATCAGTTTTTCATCCACGGCACGCACAAACCACTTATCGAGCCCGCTGGAAAAATAATTCTTGACAGACATACTATGTCACACATAGTATATAAGTAACTGAGTTTTCTCTGATTCCCATTCGTGGAAGGAAGCAATCATGCGCATCGAACGCGAACTGATGCGGGGTGCCGGCCCGGTAGCGGTTTTGAAGCTGCTGGAAGAGGGCGCAAAATATGGTTATGAACTCGTGGAGGCACTCTCCGAACAGACGGGTGGCGTGCTCGACATGGGGCAGTCCACGCTCTATCCGCTGCTCTATAATCTGCAGTCACAGGGACTGATCCGTCCCAGCTGGCAGGAATCGGAGAGCGGCCGCAAACGCAAATATTATTCGCTCACCGCGAAAGGTAAAAAACGACTGGCCAGCGACACGGCGCAGTGGGTCGCCGTCACCAGCGCCATGCAGAGCTTGGGCATCCTCTCCGGCACACAGCCCAAGTTACGGGGAGGGGAAGCATGAACGCCGTCTCCGCCTCTCGACCCATATGGAAACAGATTCTGCACACACCGCTTTCTCATCTGCTCCGCGGACGAATCACCGGTCCTCAAGAGCCCCTGGAACTGCTCGATACGAGTGACTTACCTGGGAGTCTGGTCGAAGCCATCCAGGCCATCACAGATCGCCTGGACGGTCGGCTGCGCTGGAAGGTTGCGATCCGTCTGGCCAAATCCTGTAGTAACCTGCTGCGCGAAGGTTGTGCGGTAACCCGGCTGGTCGAACAGTTGAGTGAACCGGAAAGTATCGCCGCTTTGATCCGCGCGACGCGCAGAACCGACTGGATAGTAAACGCCCCTTTGCCGGCCCGCTTATGGCCGACGGTCGAACGGATTGTCGTCCATCAGGATGTGAAAACACGCGCCGCCCGCCAGATGCTGAACCGCGTCTGTCAGACTCTGCAGTGGCAGTTGGACGGCGGTCGCACGCCTGAAGAGATTGTCACCCAATGTGGTGACGCTGCTGCTTTAAGTGGTCTGGTCTATGAAACGCATTCGCTGGGAGAACTGCTGGATTATCAGCTGTCCGAACCCTTAATGGCGGTTGTGCTGGATGTCGTACAGAAATCCCGGCTCTGGCCTGCGGAAAAACGGGATGTGGCCAGGGAACTTTGTGCTCACTTTGCCGACGGAATCGAGAAGGGAGAAAGTGAAGCAGCGCTGATCGAATCATTCGGTTCCCCCAAAACCGCCGCGAAGCTCATCCGCCGCGCGCGTCTGCGGAATCGCCCGTTCCGCTGGCGCGCCCGTCGTCGCGCCACGCAGGCACTGGGAATACTGTTGATCCTCATTCTGGTTCCCTGGTCCGTAGTGACCGTTCGATTAATGGTCGCACGACCCACAATCAAGTTTGATATGGTTCAGCAACTGGATGAGCAGAGCCGCACGATTCCCAGGGAGGAGCGCGCCTGGCCTCTCTACCTGCAGGGACTCTCAATGTTGACAAAAGTGGACCGCATCAACTCGGCAAAACTCGACCTTGCCGGGATGTCTGATGGACCTGCCGGTAAAAACTGGCCTGATGTGAAAAAGTATCTGAAATCACATTCTGAGCAGATCGATATGTATCTTCAAGCAGCCAGCCGCCCCGCACTCGGATTTATCAATCGACCCCAGGCCAATGATCTCAATGAATATCGGGACTTAAACAGACCATACGAAGCGAATCCGGCTGGTAATACAGACTTCAACATTTATCTGCCGCAAGCTGATGCACTGAGAAGTAACGTCTTCTCCCTGTTGACCGGTGGTATTCATCTGGCAGCGGAAGAGGGGAATGCGGAACGCTGTCTGCAACTGTTGCTGGCGCGTATCAATGTGGTGAAACATTACCGTCAGTCGGGCCCCTGGGCCATCATCCAGAGTACTGCAAATGGAGAGGCAGGTCGTAGCGCACAACTGGCAGCAGAGATCGTAGAGACATATCCAGATCTGTTTAATGATCGACAGTTGAAGGTTCTCTTTGAAAAAGTGCAACAAATGCCGATGCCGCCACTCAATATCAGTGAGACCCGAGAACAGGATGTTCAGAATCTTCTACAGCATGCCTACACAGACGATGGTAATGATCAAGGCCGATTTACAATACATGGCTTCCAGAGCTTGCAGACACTGGCAGAGGGTTCAATTCATGATCGTAATCTGTTGCTCTCCACGATTCCGTCTCTGGTCAGGCAGGATCCAAAAGAACCAGAGCGCAACAGTTGGATCCCGTTTCAGGTCCAGTCAGGTTTCCTGGCGATGCAGATCGCAGATCGCAAAGAGATGCGTCGTGAGCTGCTGTATTTAAACGAGCTTTTGAGTGAGGCGATTACCAATGCAACGCCAGAGGCAGAAGATGCTTACAATAAAGAGTATCATCGCCTGATGGATTCCCCTGAGTTGCGGCTCAAATATCTCCCTGCCTTATTGTTGATGTCTCCATTCGAGTCCTACACTTTCATGAATTTACACAAGGATTCGATAACCCAGCGTGCGGCAGCATTGACGATTCTGGCAGCCGAGATGTATCGCCGGGAGCACGGTCGGTATCCGGAAACATTGCAGGAACTCGTCCCCGCGTATTTCTCCGAAATTCCCGTCGACCCACAGACTGGTAAACCGTTACGTTATCAGCTCAAGGACGGACGTCCTGATGTTACTGCAGCAGAGCAGGCCGGATCAGCAGAGGAATGAGTAAATCTGCAGTAGAGAATACTCAGTTTGTCAGGTTGAGTCGCTGGATTTATTCTGTTCAATTACCTGTCGCACTTTGACGGCCAGCTGATGACGGCTGAATGGCTTTTGCAGAAAGATGATCCCGTCTTTGAGTACACCATGATCGGCGATGATATTCACCGTATAGCCGGAGATGTATAAGACTTTCAGTTCGGGACGAATGCTCTTCAGAGTATTAAATAAATCTTTCCCGTTCATTTCCGGCATGACCACATCTGAGATCAACAGATCAATCGTTCCCTGAAAATCCTGTGCAGCCTGTATCGCTTCGCGAGGGTTGGTGGCCGTCAAAACCTGGTAACCCAGCGATGCCAGAATATCTCGAGTGGTGCGCGCCAGCATCGCTTCATCATCGATCAGCAGGATGACTTCGTTTTGGCCCGGAGGTGTTTCAAATGTGTCCTTAATGACTTTTGTTTTCTCCCCCGCGGCCTGCCGAGGCAGAGAGATTTCAAATCGCGAACCACTTCCGACTTCACTGCTGACCTGAATCATACCTTTGTTCTGTTTCACAATCCCATAAATGGTTGCCAGTCCCAGGCCGGTTCCTTTTCCCGCTCTTTTGGTGGTGAAAAAAGGTTCGAAAATATTCTTCAAGGTCTCCTGGTCGATACCGCTACCACTGTCACTGACCGCCAGTTGCACATACTTGCCGGGAAGATAGCCCGGATGCTCCCGACAGAATGCTTCGTCAAATTCAATATTACGTGTTTCCAGCGTAATTTTCCCGATGCCGGAGATTGCGTCACTGGCATTCACACACAGGTTGGCCAGGATCTGATCGATTTGCGAGGGATCCATTTTGACCAGTCCCAGGGAAGCACCCGGCAACCAGACAAATTCGATTCCCTCACCAATCAGCCGGCGCAACATCTTGATCATGTCTTCGATCGTCTCATTCAGATCGAGCAGCCTGGGTTCAATCACCTGGCGACTGGCAAAGGCCAGTAATTGTTCCGTCAGTTCCGCAGAACGTTCGGCGGCACTGCGAATTTCCACGAGATGGTCGTACAGGGGATGTTTCGCATCAATGTCCAGCAGCCCCAGGCCGACATGGCCTAAAATGACATTCAGCATATTATTGAAATCATGGGCCACACCACCGGCCAGTCTGCCAACCGATTCCATTTTCTGAGATGCAGCGAACTGTTCCAGCAGTTTCCGGTTTTCTTCTTCCAGTAATTTTCGCTCAGTGATATCTTCAGTCAGCATGACAATACCACCAATGGTACCCGGCGATTCATGCCAGGGCTGGATCACCCAGCGCAGCCACTGCAGCGAACCATCTGCGCGAATGAAACATTCTTCATTACGTAAGACGGCACCTGCCAATGCCCGCCGATGCGCGGTTTTCCAGTGCTCCGGGATTTCAGGGAAGACTTCATAATGCGAACGACCGAGCAGGATCTCACCGTCCAGACCGTAATCCTGCAACCAGCGCTGGCTCGTCGCCAGATAACGGAGTTGCTGATCGAATAAGGCGATCGCGATGGGAGCGTTTTCAATGAAGGTGTGTAACACATGCTCACTGATCCCGAGTTTGGGATGAGAACTCTGCTCAACAGATTTTGTATGCAGCTGATACAGGGCTCCGATGATGTTTCCGTTTTCCTCCCTTACCGGTAAGATCCGTCCCGTAACTAAATGCTCTGCAGCATGGCTTTCTTTCAGAAAAGTCCTGTCCGGGATATTCACTGACAGGCCAGACTGGAAGACCGGTTCCAGCAGAAGGCTGTGATCAAGCACCTGAGACTTACTGGAAAACTTTAGGACTTCAGAAACAGCTTTGCCCTGTGCGTCACTCTGTTTCCAGCCTGTCAGCTGTTCAGCGGCGGAGTTCAAGAGCATGACCTGCTTTTGAAGACTGGCTACAATTAATGTGTCAGTCAGGTTCTGCAATGCCGCTGCATACCAGTCTGTACCATGTTGGTCCATATAAAAGATTCCGGCTTAGATGAGTATCTGCAGCTGCAGATATTTCAGGAAATCCGGACCGAGTCTCTCCTTTGGAAAAGATCATGTGAACTCAAGCCCGCAATGGTCATTATATAACGGAATTTCCCGGTAAATGCATTAAAAAATGGGAATCGCTATTCAGAATAGAAGTAATTAAGTCAAGCACAAATTTCTCAGCGGGGCTGAACAGGTACTCGATTCATGTTGATTGTGAACCGGACGATTGTGTACTAAGATGAGCGAAATCTTTATGAACACCAGAATCCATTCAGGAGCAGATTGATCCATGATCACCGTCGGCATGAATTACCACGTTATTGCAGGGAAACAGGAATCATTTGAAGAAAAGTTCGCCAGCGTGCTTGCTGCTTTGAATGAAGCGGAAGGGCACGACAATTCCCACCTGTGGAAAGATGTTGCCGACGATGCCTCGTATATGATCACCAGTGAATGGTCGGACGAGCAGGCCTTCAAAGACTTCATCCAGAGCGACGCCTTCCGCGCCGTCACCAACTGGGGCAAAGAAGAAATCCTCTCCGATCGTCCACGGCACAAGATTTACAAACACTAAGTCAACGACGCTCGAGAATCTCTTCGAACGAGGGCACGGAAGCGGGGAGCTCACTCGTATCGTGGTAGCCGCAGTACTCGAATGCGTCGCTGTGCTGGGTGATGCACGTTCTTAACCGCGCCAGTGAATCGAGCCGTTGGGTATTATCGGTCGCGCGGAACGCGGCCAGTTCGCCGATCGGATGCTGCGGGTCAGTCAGTTCTCCCCGCAGATAATAAGCGTCGCCCACATGCAGGAACCAGCGATCCTCTGTCTGCACCGCCACGCCACAGTGACCGAGCGTATGACCGGGCAGAGGAATCAGTCGGACGTCGATATTTACCGCCGTATCCACGCAGCGGGACGGCATTCCGAACCAGTCGGCGTCGTTGATGTCGTAGGTCACCCATTGCGGGCGATGCGAAAACTGCGCACTGCGATAACGGGGATCGTCGGTTTCCAGCTGCTGTTGCTCCTCGGCAGACAGATGCACGCGCGCCTCCGGAAAATCAGCGAGGCCTCCCACATGATCGGGATCGCCGTGCGTGAGCATAATGTCGGTTACATCGGCGGCTGAATAACCCAGTTGCTGAATCTGCGCGAGTGCGGTCACTGATTCGATAAATTGAAAGCCGGCGGCCTGCATCGCTTCGCTGCCGACCCGCTCTTCGGGCGCTTTGATATCCTGCATGCCGATCCCCGTGTCGATCAGCATCAGCCCGGCTTCGCTGCGTATGATCAGACAGTGACAGCAGGCCGGCGGAAACGGGGGCGCGTGCAACCAGCCAAAATTTGCATGCAGCAGTTCGGTTTTCATTTCGCTTACATTCCACTCTCTTTGATGCGATAACCGCTGACATCTGTTTCTTCTATGCCCAGAAAATTCAAATACCGGGCTTCGTCAAATTCATCATACCGTTCAAAATACCGGGTGTGAATCGGTAACGCACCGATGTCGGCGCGAAGAACTTTATGCGTCTCGAAGATGGATTGAAACAGCCAGTTCAACACCCGGCTGTTCAAAATCTGGCACAGTTGCTGGCCGGTGATCGGGAAATCCGGTTCCGTTACCAGCATATTCACACTGTTCAGAAAATAAGACTGTGTGGTGTCGACATGAAAAACCAGACGCGACGAGATAAAGCGATAGATCAGTTTCTCCGGCGCGTGATACAGTTCCTCGGGTGCCACCTGGTGATAAAGTGAGAAATCCGCGGGAATGAACGTCGAAGGTTCCCGCAGCGTTCCCGGCTGCAGATCGGCGCCTTTATAAACGGGCAGATAACCGTCTTGAGCCGCAGCGACACAGTACTTTTTATTATTCCCGGTGACGATTCCCAGCCCGAACCGCCCGTGATCAGACAGTTTCAGATGATCCTGCGCATACAGATGCGCGATGACAGCCGCCGCTTCCGGCGAACAGGAAAAGTTCAGAATCGCTTTCGGGTTCTGTTGAAATGAGTCAGGCGTTCGCGCAGCGGTTTCCGTCAAACCTTCGCAGCAGATCGGCTCATTCCGGTTCGCCTGGTTCTGCAGTACGATTCCTTTCGCCTTGGTCACCAGGCCGGAAAACGGTTTGCCAAAATCCATGAGGGCTTTGATATCCAATGAAAGTGCCCGACAACGTGCCTCAGTAAACGTGGCGACATTGAAGAACGCATCCGGCAGCAGGAAGCCCAGGTAACCTGCCGGTTGTAAACGAGACAGCGCCGCACAGAAAAACAGAGAGCAGGTATCATTGCTGCTGCCCGCAGAAAACTGGACCGCATAAGCTCGTTTTTGTAATTTACTGAGCTTCTTTCCCCAGGGCGGATTCGTGAAGATGACATCAAACTGAGGTTGTCCAGTCTGCAGACTGGCTTCCAGAAAATCGACACACTGAATATGGGGCGAATCAAAGCCGGTTCGTTCCAACAGACGACGTTTTGTAATCGCCACCGCCACCGGATCAACGTCAAAACCAAAGATGTTTTCCGGAGCAAACCCCTGCGCAATCGCTGCCAGAATAAAATTGCCCGAACCACAACAGGGATCGCAAAACGTCGCTGTAGACCGTTCTGCAGGCAGGTGCGCAAAGAAACGCTCCGTAATCCAGTCCAGTGTATAATAAATGCCTTCCTGATTGCGATACGTGTTCGACAGGGATGCCTGATACTGATCGCCGATCTGATCGCCGTCAAATTCCTTCTCTGACAAAATCTGTCGATACCGGAGGGAAAGCGCACCGTGGTCGTGGCTGTCCTTCTGTGATTTATTGGCACGGGCAACCAGCTTCTCCTGGCCGGCGACATGTTCAATGAACTCATGGAATGAATCGCGCGTGATACTCCCTCGCTCGGTCGAGACCAGATAACCAGCCTTGATCCAGTTTCGCACCGATGCTGTCGAAACACCCAGCGAATCCGCGGCGTCTGCAATCGTCAGCGAAAGTACAGCAAGTTCATCCGTAGCCACGTAGTGCCTCATTCTACCAGAGAGCCTGCCTGGGTCGTTCACGAAATCAGCATCGATTTTAGTGAACTCAAGTGAATAAGAAAACAGGGTTTGAACGGTTTAATAGGAATGAGGATCTCGCTTCGGTAATTCTTTCCGATATTCATCGCGATACAGGCCAATCTCACTAAAGGGAATCGGCTCGAATGACGCTTCTTTCTTCAGCAGACGCGGGTCCTGCTGCAATTTCAGCTGTCCGCTAATGTCGACTGTCATACCCAGCGGGATCGGTTTGCTTTGAGAACCACTCAAATTGGTGAAACCTTTCAGGTCTTTCGTCATCGCAATGCCGTTTTTCGCGCCTATTGTATTCACGGCGAGATTGTGTTCGATTTCGAATTTGTCGAGCAGCATCTTCACGTTGCCATCCATATGACAGACCTCTTTGCTGCAGTCTACAAACACATTCCGTCGGATCGGGTTATACAAAGGCTCCCGCGGCGAATCGACCATGATCTTCGCCAGACGCGGATACTCTGTGCTCCACGGCGGCTGTTTGTAGTTCATGGCTTCGGCCTTCTCTTCCAGATTCCAGCCTGACGATTTGGGATCATTCCACTGCTTCCAGGTCATGCCCCGCGAATCGACGTGCAGTCCGATCGGGCAGTCGATCACCAGGTTATTGAGAATCGGGTTATCGCGTCCGCCCCCGATCATGATGGCCCGCCCTGTACGATAGAAGACGTTCCCTTCGATCGTGTCGCCACTGTCGCAGTCATCCAGGTAGACGCCCATCGTATTCACATGTTCTGCATCGCCGCCCCCCAGGTTATGAATCAAATTGTGCCGCAGGATGTTTCCCTGGCTGGTCCAGTCGCGACCGGTATAGAACGCACCCGAATCGCCGGTCTCCATCACCACGCGATAGATTTCATTGCGTTCAAACAGATTCTCATTCCCGCCATACAGAATCGCATTATGCGGGGCATCATGAATGCAATTGTTCTGCACGATCTGTCCGCAGCCATGTGCGTAAATGCCAGGAGCATACGTCCGCTGGAACAGACCATAGTCGTGAATGTGATTATTGATGGCCCGGTTTTCCGCCCGCTGCAGTTGTTTCCGATCACCGCCCGACAACGAGATGCCCCGCGTTCCCAGGTGGTACAGATCACAACTGCGAATCGTATTCTGTGTGCCCGACACCGAGATGCCGCCGCTCGCCAGGTTCGCCACGACGCAGCCCGCCAGTTCAACGCCCTCGGCATTTTTGAGCGAAACGCCTTCCGAATGACCATATTCAAAATTCAGATTTTCGAATCGGATGTGTTTTGTGTCCCGCACCTGCATCAGAGGTTGTGTTAACGTCGCCAACACAATCTCAGCGTAGTCCAGCTTTCCCTGCGGGTACAGATACAGCTGCTTGTTCACACGATCCAGATACCATTCGCCCGGCGAATCCAGTTCTTCCAGCACGTTCAGCGCAAAGAATCGTCGTGCTTTCGCCCCCCAGGTGCCCCCCATGATGCCGTAACTGTGCGGCGCCGCCAGCCTGATGATTTTCTGCTGCGGATCGTAGTCGGCGATGCGAATGACTTCGTCACTCCAGTCGTGCGTCCAGTATCCCAGCAGCCACACACCCTGATCCAGTTTCCAGCGGGCAGGGCGCGGATCATCAAACACAAACGCACCGGGATGCGATTTCTGCTTCGCCGGATCTTTCGCTTTGGGATCTGGCAGCCCTTTATCGATGACTTTCGTAAACGAAGCCCAGCCCTCATCTGCAGCGTCTGCGTTCGGCCAGCGGGCCAGTGTCATTGGTCGATGATTCACATACAGCCACGGCCCGACAGGCACGCCCCGATAAGAGGGTTTGAACTCCGCAAAAGGTTCCTTGACCACCGTCAACAGATCACAGACCAGGACTTTGTTGCGGACTTCTTCAGGCAGCCGTTTCAGGATTGCCGTATCCGTGACAGGCTGAAACGTATCGGCTCCGAGACTCAATCCCCCCTGAATTCGCACGCTCCCCGGCTGCGTCGCCCGGTAAACCACCGGGTTCCCTTTGCTGCCCCCATCGTTTTTATCAAATATCAGCGAACTGCGAACCGAATACACGCCCGGCTCAATATGCACCGTCACCTTGTCTTCCGGTTTTAACTTCCCGTTTTGCCGCGCTTTGCGAATCTGATCCCGCGCGTCCAGAATCGACGAAAAGGGTTTCGCTTTGCTTCCATTCCCATCAGTCGCATTGGCTTTGACATACAGATTCAAATCTGCGTTCACGGAACTTGTAAGACTGACAGCAAGAACACAGGTCAAAACAGCAAGAAAGTATTTCATAATCGTCACTCGGCAGGAAGTAGAATCCAGTAGCAGTGAAACAGTATGCTCACGTTACACCTTCGACTATATGAGGCAAACCGGGAACCGTCAAACGACATTACTCAGACCCGCCTCTTGTTCCCGCGTTTCTGACAGCATTATTTCTGCGGTGCATCATAGTTCAGGATATGTGAAATGTGGGTTTTCTCTCCCGGAGTGATTTTTCTGACATCGTAGTAGATCACACACCGCCCCGATTTTTTGATTTTACCCATGGCCAACTTGGCGACTGATCCCGTAACGCCATCAGCTTCAGTCAGGTTCCCTTTCCATTGGACGCCGTTCCAGGCGCCGAGTGCGGTGCTTTCCGGCGCATTGATGATCGAGCGTTCTGTCAGGGTACCAAACGGGCTTTGAACCTGATCCTGTTTCAAGTCAATCACGATACCGGTGAAGTCGGACAGTTCTGTTCCGCCATCCAACTCAAAAACATCTTCCTCTTTCTGCGTGATGATCAGGGGTGCTTCCTTCATTTTCCGCATCGTCGTTTTCTGAGAAAGTTTGAGAAATTCTTCGTATTCTTCTTTTGAAATCCCCATCCGCTCATCGTGAGGCAGTGGTTCGCCGGGTTTTTTGTTTTTACTGTGTTCCAGAAACCAGTCAGGATTTTTGGCGAGTGCCTGTTTGAATTTCCGTCCAATTTCTTCCGCTCTTTTCGGCACAGCCAACCCCATCACATCAACGGTGAGCGTTCCCGGCACAATTAAATCATGTGGATCAATGACCGCTGGGGAGGACACCGATTCTATTGCGGAAGCCTCTGGTTTCTCCAGGGAGGGCGCGGGTTCAGCCTGTTCTGCATCGCTACAGCTACAACAGAAAATAACACTGCATGTTAATATCGTAAATCGGTTCAAAACACATTCTCCTGGGTGAGTTGTTAAAATTCGAAAGGCTTTCGCTTCAATAAACCCAGACATTTCAACTCGCCTGTTGACACGCTGATTCCGTCTGGTACGATTTTCTTAACTTCCTTTAGTTGTGGATTCAGGAATGCCTCTGTCATTGAGCGTGAACTGCTTCAGAGATGACTCCTGCCTGAGACGTCCTGCCAGCAAAAGATACTTTAACAAGGAACCCACCCGATGAGAATCTCCCGCGTCTGTCGTTTGCTGCTCTGTTGTCTGTCTCTTGTTCTTACATGGGAAATCAGCAACCCGTCTCATGCCGCAGATCCGCCGCAGCAGGGGACCGCGAAACAGATTGATCTGGGCGGCGATGTTTCTCTGGAAGTCCTGTATATTCCGCCGGGCAAATTCATGATGGGTAGTACACCTGAAGAGAAAGCCTGGGCGACCGGCATTGAAGGGGGGGCGACGCCGGGTACCGAGCGGGAATCGTATGAAGGCGAACAGCCGCGACCGATGCAGGTCAAAGACGGTTTCTGGATGGGCCGCACCGAAGTCAGCGTGGGGCAGTTCAAACGCTTCATTGAAGAGAGCGGCTACGTGACCGACGCTGAGAAACCGGGTGGCGAGACGCAGGTCTTCGATCCCGAATGGAAGATCACCGCCAAAGCACCCCCGCATCCCTGGATCTCCATGAAAGGCAAAAGCTGGCGCGATCCGAATTTTGGTTTCCCGCTGCGGAACGTTTATCCCGTGGTCTGTGTGAGCTGGAATGACGGCCGCGCCTTCTGTAAATGGCTCACGGAACGCGAACGCAAAGCGGGACGGCTGCCGGACGGACTGGAATACCGTCTGCCCACCGAAGCCGAATGGGCTTACGCGTGTCGGGGAGGCAGCAAAGAGAGCCACTACTTCTGGTGGGGCAACGATCTCCGCGACGGCGAAGGCCGCCTGAATATTTCCGCCGTCGACTTTCTGCCCGGCCGCAACAAAATCTGGCCACTGGCGAATGCGCCCTGGAGCGATGGCTTTGCCTTCGTCTCCCCCGTCGATCAGTACGGCGAAAAAGGTCGCAACGGTTTCGGGCTGGCCGACATGTGTGGCGGCGTCTGGGAAATTGTCCTCGACGATTTCGATCCCAAAGGGGGCCACGAAGAACTGTATGTCGTCGAACAGAACCCGCGTCCCGTCTGTCGAGGCGGTAACTACTTCGACGTCCCTGGCAACGCCCGCTGCGCCGTCCGCTTAGGCTTGCAGGGCCCGGCCTACTCCGATTCCCGCGACGGCTTTCGCATCTGTTTGGGGGTGCCTCGCAGGTGAGGCATTTTCATCAGGGAGCGGTAACATGAATCTGCTGGAAGAACTCAATAAATGGCTCTTCGCTTCGCTGAAATACATGTGTCCTGTTTTTAGAATTTTCATGTACGCTGCGGTACTGTTATTTTTGTTCGGCGTCATGACCACCATTCGAACGTATCTGTTTGTCAACAAAGCAGTCAAAACTCAGGCTGTCATTATCGAGAATCTGTCCAGAAGGCAGTCGTACGCACCGAAATTTTCTTTCAAAGATCAGCAAGGACAGGCTTACGAAATCATATCCTCAACAGGTTATAATCCACCCCTGGGCAGACCCGGTGATAAAATAGACATCCTCTACGATCCCGACAATCCTGAGATCGCTGAAGAGGATAATATCAGGGCTCTCTGGACACTCAGTTTCTCTTTGACACTGATCGGTTTTACAAACTTTCTGACGTTTGGTGCTTTCTATCTTTATTCGAAACGCCAACTCAACAAACAGGCTGCAGAAATTCAGGAAGAAGCGAATTGAGAACAGAAGAAAGTTTCATCTCGCCACCTCCCGCAATTCCAGTTCATCGGTTTGCAGATCGAGTATCGCAACCGTAAACACCTTCGCCCGGAACAGTGCCCCCGGATTGATCCGGCGGGTGATGCCTACACGAAAATCGTGACTCTGATGCGAATGCCCGGTCAGCAGGTAGTCCGGCTCTGCTTCCAGTAGCGGCTTCAGATCGCGGGTGATGTGGCCATGCACGACGGCAATCCGTTTCCCGGCCAGCGTCACTTCGCCGCCCCAGCCCAGGCAGTGCGCACCATGTTGTTCCGCCGCCTGTTCTAAAATTTGCACCATGTCGGCATCATGATTCCCCCACGTAAAATAAAAGGGCAACACCGCGCAGGTCGCAACGATTTCCTCGCTCGCCAGATCACCACAGTGAAACAGTGCCTCCACGCCCGCCTCACGCAACAGCGCCACGGCCCGCTCGGTCCGTTCCCGGTGATTGTGTGAGTCTGACAGAATCCCGATTTTCATTGTGTTTTATAGCCTGTCTGGTTCAGCCCGCTCATTCATTCCGAAATCGCAGCGAGTACAGGTCGGCGTCTTTCAGTACAAAACGAATCCGTACCGGCTTGCCCGCCAGTTTGCTCAGATCGCTGTTCCCTTTCCAGGTCGCCGTATGCGCCAGTTCGTCGCCGTAGAATTCTTCGCTCTCTTTCAACGTGAAGCCGGGAATCGGCGTTCCACTTTCATCCAGCAGTTCGTACTGTACGCTGCCTGCTGCGGAAGTCGCGAGGTTGAGTTCCAGCTCGACCGGCGTATCCCCTTGGGACTTGTCGAACGTAATCAAACGCGTCGTCATCTCGCCGCCGGTATACGGGGCGTTGATCGAAACAAAACCGTCCTGCCTGAGCGTGAACCGCCTTAAACGACAGGGGCCGACGTAGTAGTTCTCAATCGCATACAGCGACAGTTCGGGTACCTCGCCGGGCAGCGGGCTGGGTGTCGTGGTGATGCCCCAGGCGATGTGATTGTTTCGCTGCCACCAGCGTTCCTGGTTCTGTCCCGGTCGCAGGAAGGCTTCATCCCAGCGTTTCCAGGTGTTCCCGTCGCGGCTCGTCATCAGCACGCCATCGCTGACGCCGGGATGATTATTTTTCGGGTCCGGATGCCAGGCCGCTTTTCGACTGGGAACGAAGCGTTTGGGAAACGCCAGAAACAGATGCGGGGCCCGCGGGTAAGCGATCGTCGCATTCGTATAAAGGTGTTGAGGCGGCGAGTCTTTGATATCGATCAGCGTGGGCGGCGTCCATTTGAGAAAATCTTCCGAAGTACACGTCATGATGGCCCGTACTTTGTTCGAGAACGCGCGATGAAAATCGACATAGCGGCCGCGATGTTCGTCCCAGAACGCCAGGTTCTGCGAATCGAAGGCACCCTTGGTGATCACTGGTTTGTCGTGCATCAACTGCCAGTGAATGCCGTCAGCGGAAGCGAACGCATACAGTCCCCCCTTGCCACGACCCAGGGCCTTGAACTTTTCGTCCGCTTTGCAGGCCGGGTTCGTATCCAGGAACGGCGAGAAATTATGCGCACCAATGCCCGACCAGACGATGTTATTCTGTTTCGAACCGTTGAACTCGAACAGCCCGAGATCGGGTTTGGTCCAGTGAATCGCGTCATCACTCTCGGCGTAGCAGACCACTTCGGCATGTCCGCGCTTGCGTTGTTCCCAGTCATAATGCGAGCCGCGATAGTACATGCGATACTTGTCGCCATCTTTGAGGATGCGCACGTAATAACTGGTATTGCCTTCCGCGGGCCCGTCGTAAGTGATTGCGATTTCCTGGGGTTGGGGATGATGCAGTTCCTGTCGGGCGTTGTCCAGACTGTGAATCATCCAGTCATCCACAAACAGTTCCCGCCGCGCCCCGATATGCGTCGGCTCTTCCGCAACCACGGGCACAGCAGACCACAGCCACAGACAGCACAACACCAGAGACCACAACCTCAGACAACTTCGCATCACAGGCTCCTCAAAATAACAGACGGCCGGAAACAACGCTTCCGTGATCAAACGGTTGTTACCAGTCTGACAGAGCCGGGGTTGGTTTTCAAATGGAATGTCAGGTCTCAGATCAAATTGTGGTACCTCAACGTCACAATACATCCGGTTTTTCCAGCTGAAAACATCTCCTGCCGGCAGTGATTCCATACCCGAAAGGCGCAGCAGGTAAAGCTCTTGAGCGGGGTGGTCCATGCTGATTTTGAATTCTGTCAAATCGGTTCATCGAAGGCCTTCGCAATGGAGCTGGCCAGTTGTTCGAGGGAATAGAATTTCGTGGCGACATCGCGGATGTGGGCGACGGTGGCGGATTTGATGAACATCATTTTGGCCAGATGACGTGAGTCGTTCTGCGCACTCTCCACGCGGTGCTGGCGGCGTTTGACATAGAGTGACAGCGCGTGTTCGACGAATTCGTTGTTCGTCCGCGAGAGTTCATCGGCGAGTACGGCGGCGGACTCCATCGCCATGGAAGCACCGATGCCCGCGGTCGGCAGGAAACCGGCGGCCGCATCGCCCAGCAGGACCACGCGGCCGCGCGCCCATTCTCGGGAGCGGACGTCGGAGAGTTTCCAGAAAAACAGGTCTTCGCTGTCATCGGGCAGCGCTGCCAGGCAGGTGTCAGCCAGTTCCCCCATGCCGGCAAACTGCGCGCGGATGCGGTCTCTTCGACCTGGTCCCTGTTCCCCGAACTCCCCGGCCACCGGTGCGCCGGCATACACGCCGGCTCCGTCTCTGGTCGGATAGATGCCGAAAAAACGGCCCGCGCCCCAGTGTTCGATGAACGTTTCCCGTGGCAGCTGCGCGGGATCGACCCACCAGACCCAGCCTCCCCAGTGCGTGTGATAATAAGGCTGTTCGCCGAATACCTGCTGGCGAACTTTGGAATGCAGGCCGTCCGCGCCGACGACCAGGTCGAAGGTTTCAATCTTACCATCACTGAACTGGACGGCGACTTCATCTCCTGTCTGACTCAACGATTGAAAAGTTGTGTTGAACCGCAGGTCGACGCCGTCGAGCGCAGAATGCAGCAGTTTGACCAGTTGCGGACGCGTGCAGCTTAAGTTCGGCCCGAAGCGATCCGCGATGGGCGCCATCGACCAGTGCTTGACGAGTTCGCCGTGATTGTCGCGGACTTCGTAATCTTTGCACTCCACACAGTCGGTGGCGAATTTTTCGTACAGACCCAGTCCATGCAGCACCCGATAACCGAGGGGCCAGAGCCCCAGCATGTAACCCGCGTGATCGAAGTTGGCCGCCCGTTCAATCAGCGTCGGTTGCAGACCCCGCTGTTTGAGTAACGCGGCCAGCGTCATGCCACCAATGCCGGCGCCGATAATCAAAATCCGCATATCACCTTCTCACCTTAAAAGGGGCCCATGATCCAGTTTGCGCATTTGTGTACTGTAGCAGACCGGCGCCTTCCCGTGCGAGAAAAATCGGGAAAATGACCCCGTAAAGTCGCCATGATCAACGGGTTCACTCTATTCTTCTGTGATCAAATCGGAAGGGACAAACATTGTGAGCGCGCCGACTGCGGTTATCAAAGACGGATGGAACCACTTTCTTTATGAAATATACCGAAAAGCTTCATGACTTATTCATCACAAATTTAACAAAGCAGGAAACCTGAAGAGAGTGCGAAATTCTTCTCTGTGCTGCTGTTTCCCAAGGGTTTGAGGAGTGATACACTCGAGAGCAGAGCTTTGTAGAAATGATGAAACTGTAACGCAGGCTGCAAAGCCATACGATTCCGAACAGGCCGACTTTGACACTGACTGATTCCGCAGCAGGAACGATTACGCATGAAAAACCTGAGAGCCATTCTATTATTTATTACGTGTTGTCTAGCAGTCTGTCAGGTGGAACAACGGGTGCAGGCAGCCGACTGGCCCACTTACCGGGCCGACGCTCAGCGGAGCGGATTCACAACAGACGACCTGCCTGGAGAACTGGCGCTGCAGTGGCGTATTCAGAATTCGCATGCCATCCAGTCCGCCTGGCCTCGCAGTACGCGGTTGACTTATGACCGTGTGAATCACTGTGTTATCGCCGATGATCGGGTTTTCTCTGGCGACAGTGTGACCGGAAAAATTCAGGCGGTCGACCTGCAGACCGGAAAACCAGTGTGGGAATATTTTACCGAAGGACCCGTGCGTTTTGCTCCGACGGTCTGGCAGGATCAACTGCTGGTGACCAGTGATGACGGTTTTCTTTACGCTTTGAGCGTTGTCGATGGAAGCCTGTTATGGAAACATCGGGGCGGGCCGCGTGCAGATATGGTGGTGGGCAACGAACGTGTAATTTCCAAATGGCCGGCCCGTGGCGCGGCAGTCGTCGTCGATGATACCGTGTACTATGCTGCGGGAATCTGGCCCAGCGATGGTATCTTTCTGCACGCTTTGAATGCGAAAACGGGAAAGCCGGTCTGGTCGAACACGGACTCCGGCCAGATTTATATGCCGCAACCACACGGGGGCGCCGATGCGAACAGCGGCATCTCTGCACAGGGATATCTGGCCGTCGCCGGAGATCATTTGCTCGTGCCCGCCGGTCGCGCCGTGCCAGCATCGATGAATCGTCTGAACGGTCAGTTCGAATATTTTCACCTGCAGAAAAACCGGGCGCAGGGGGGCGGCGATACGATTGTGGCCGGCGATCTGTTTCTGAACAGCGGCGTGGTATTTAAAGCAGCCGACGGGGAAGCCATCGCCAAGTCAACACCTGGTCCCACAGTGGCAACACCGGATGGCCTGGTACAGGCGAGCCGGGGAAGCATTTCCCGCTATCAATGGATCGACACGGAAAGCCCGGACCGCAAAGGCAAGCTGGTGCGAGGAAAAGCCCTAAAACAGATCTGGACCGTCAAGCAGACACAGCCCAGTGCCGCGCTGATTATCGCGGGCGATAAAATTGTTTCTGGCGCGAACAATCTGCTTGAGACCATTGATCTGGAAACCGGTAAGCCCCTGTGGTCCACGACGGTGAAGGGAACCGCTTACGGACTGGCGGCCAGCAACGCACGACTGCTGGTCAGCACCGATCACGGGACGCTCTATGCATTTGGTGAGAAAACGGCAACTCCCGCTTCCGATAACGACGCGCAAGTGAAGAAGTCACCTTATCCCACTGATTCAGCGGCTGCCCGGGCGGCCGCTGAAATCATCAAACGAACCGGCATTGAGAAAGGTTATTGTTTTGATGTAGGCTGTGGTGATGGCGCTTTAGCGTATGAACTGGCGACCCGCACGCAGTTGCGGATTATCGCCATTGAAGCTGACCCGGAGCTGGTCGCGCTGGCACGGCAGAAGCTGACGGCGGCAGGCGTGTATGGATCGCGCGTCACAGTGCTGCAGCGATCGCTGGATCAAACCAATACGCCGAATAAAGTCGCCAACCTGGTCGTCTCCGGGAGATCCCTTTCAGAGGACACCGCCACACTTTCCCAGCAGGAACTCAAACGCTTGCAGCGCCCTTATGGCGGCGTGATCTGTCTGGGGAAACCGGGCGCATTGAAAATCGAGAAGCGGGGCGCGATTGCAGGTGCCGGCGAATGGACGCATCAGTACGCGGACGCTGCCAACACGCTCTGCAGTAACGATAAACTGGTTAACGGCCAGCTAAGCATGTTGTGGTATCGGGATTTCGATTTCGTCATTCCCTCAAGGCATGGGCGGGGGCCAGCTCCCTTGTACTCAAAAGGGCGTCTGTTTCATGAGGGTAATCATGGTCTGCTGGCAGTCGATGCGTATAACGGTCATGAACTGTGGCGATTTAAAATCGAGGGCGTGCTGGCCGCCTACGATGGTGATGAATTGATGGGCGCTTCGGGAACAGGCAGCAATTATTGCCTGGGAGGTGATTCCGTATTCATCCGTCATGAGGAACACTGTTATCAACTGGATGCTGCCACGGGAGAGTTGCTGCATACATACGACGTCCCTCCCTCAGATGATCCCAAAGCAGAGAAAACGAAACAACCGTGGGGATATATTGCCTGGCATGACGGTATGTTAATCGGCACCGCCGCAGATCCGAGTCATGTGGTCGCGTATCGCTATCATGCGACGACCGGGGATATGACGAAACAGTTGACAGAATCAACCCGGCTGTTTGCCTTTGATACAAAAACCAGGAAACTGAAATGGCAGTACGAGCCGAAAGATTCAATTCGACACAATGCGATTGCGATTGCGAACGAGAAGCTGTACCTGATCGATCGTCCGCTGGCCGATTTTGATCGCACGAAAGAGACGCGCAGTAAGCCGATTCCCAAAACCGCCAAACATGCCACCGGTCAACTGTTGTGCCTGAGCATTCACGATGGCTACGTCCTGTGGAAAAACAAGGAAGACATTTATGGCACGATGATCGCCGTCAGTGCCGAGAACGATGCGCTGCTGATGAGCTATCAGCCGACGAGCTTCCGACTCTCCTCTGAAAAGGGAGGCCGGTTGAGTGTCTTTAACAGTACGACGGGAGAAAAAACCTGGGAGGCGAAAGCCAACTACAGATCACGGCCCTTGATTAACGGAAAAACCGTGTATGCCCAGGGTGGTGCCTGGAATCTGAAATCGGGCAAGCCCCAGCCTTTCAACTTCAAACGTTCTTACGGCTGTGGCATTCTTGCCAGTTGCGAAAACATGATGTTCTTCCGGTCGGCGACGCTGGGCTATTTCGACTTCAATAAAAATGACAGCATCGAAAACTACGGAGGCGTCCGGCCGGGCTGCTGGATCAATGCGATCCCCGCCGGCGGTCTGGTGCTGGTCCCTGATGCCTCCGCCGCCTGCAGTTGCAGTTATCTGAATAAGTCCTGGTTCGCCCTGGAAACACAGACGGTGAAATAGTTTTCCCGTACGGAAAACCATAGATCTATTTGGCGCGTCGGATCAGCATTTCATAGGATGCTTCATTATCATAGCCGGTGGCACGTCTGGCACTCACGATATCCCAGCCCTCTGCTCCCAGCCGATTCAATTTTTCAACGACGACAGAGTCTCTGGGAGAAATAATATCATATTCCCAGCGTTGTGGAGTGGGGCTGCTTAAGAACAGGTTGATTATCTGAACCCCTAACAGCAGACTGACCAGGATGACCAGTATTATCAGACTCTGCGAGTCTCTGGCGGCACTGTCTGCAGGCTTCGATTTCTCTGCAGCTTCGGGCGTGCTGACTGACGCTGGTGGAGAGGGGGGTGGCATTATCGGCTCAGATTTGGATTTAATATCTGGCTCTGTAGAAGCAGGTGCCGCTTCGATTGTTCCCAGTGACTGACAATTCAGACAACGGGCTTTCCTGCCGATATATTCATCGAGAGTGTTTTCAGTGTGAGAACATTGCTTGCAGACAAAAATGGCCATGAATTCACCATTTTAGCTGTGATCTGTGCAAACGATCCAGAAGATCAAGTTGATGTAAAACAACTCAAACAGATGCTTTACATCAGATGATGCAGAGAGCCGCCATGGTTTCACTTTGTATGGAGTAGTAGCAGGTTCTGTTGTTCTGGACACTATATGCGATCGTGTGATCAGAATCAAGAAAACAGTGTTGCGCGGCAGAAGAAAATAGAACCCAGAGTTTTATTTCTTCAGCGTCAAAGTGCCCAGATCGATGGCTTCAGAACTGTAACCATTTTCTACAGGGGGCACGGTGAACTGCAGATCGCCTACGTAGCCGGGGTTGTTTTCCCGTTCGTAGAAGTTGACGCTGAGGACATACTCTCCCGGCGGAACATCGTCGATCCGGAACGTACCGTCGCGGGCAACACTGGCATTGATGCGTGGCGTTTCATCGAGCCGTTTGCTGCGGGCCTCCTCATATCGTTCATAAATCACTTTTTCAGCCGGATAATCTGCGGACTTTTGCCAGGCAGTGTACCAGGCCTGGAAGCCACGGGGATCATTGCTGCTGGCTTCCAGGGGTAACATGCCGGCCGGAGGCCTGAAATATTCATGGGCAGAAAGATGCGCTAATGGCCAGACCACATTCTCCGTGTGATTCTCAGCCGGCTTGAGTTTTCCGATGACGGGACGTCCCGTGCCTCCCAGATTGAGTAACTTTGTTTCGCCGGCTTTTAATTCTATGGGTATCTGAATTGACGAAGTTGCTTCGGTCGCGCCCTGTCTGACCATATAAGTGATGTTGCGGCCAACGCGGGTCTGTCCGGGAAAGACCCGGTCAAACACGTAACGACCAGTCTGATCGGTTTTGATTTCATTCTGTGTAAAAATACTGGGACCCTCGTCACGAGAGGCATTGATACCGTTATTCAATCCCAATGCGAGTTCCACGCCTGCCGCCGGTTGATTTCCAATCGAGAACGTACCTTCAATCCGCGCCCAGGGTGTGAGTTGAATCGGATCGGGAATGGGGCCTGTTTCCGACTTGAGATATGCGAAGCCGGCAGGATGTAGAATGATCAGTTGAAACGGTTCATTTCGAGGGGGTATACCGAAGTGGCCTGCCTCATCGCTTTTCAATACGGTGGCATAGGTCTGCCGAGTCCCCAGTCGACCCTGTCGGATACTGATCTGCGAACCTGCCATCCCGACAGCGATCTCTGCAGCAGCTGCCGGTTGGCCGTCTGCAGTCAGAATCGTGGCAGCAATATCTCTGGCAGGTTTTAAGGCAAAATCGTAAGTCACACCCTCTTCATCGGGTTTAAAAGCGCGGGACGTAGCGACTTCATAACCGTCTGCTTCAATCCGCACAAAGTGCGCCGGGTCGTCATCCGTAATACGAAGCTGATACTTGCCGTCTGAGACGGTAAAACTGTCATTCGAGTCCCAGAACAAGCGTGACCGGGAAGCGTCTCTTTGAACGCCGGGAGTGACGCGGAATTTTTTGATGGGCTGCTTCGTCTTCGCATCGATCACACTGCCTGAAATGATTAACGCTTTGGGTGGATGGAATACATATTCTTCTGCGCGAGCCAACAGCTTCTGATTGGCGAGTTGCATGCCTCCCGGACGGCAGATGTCGGCCTGGAATTCGTCCAGCGGTGCTTCATCCCATTCCCAGACCCCGTTTTTGTCAGCGTACTGGTTGACGTTGTCAAACTCGAAGAGGTTGTACCACGCACTGCGCCAGCGCTGGAAAAAAATACGTGCCCTGGGAATTCCCTTTCCATTTTCATCGACGACGCGCACCCGGATTTTTCCACCAGGCTTCAAAGAGAAATCGACCGGTTTCATCTGTGGAGCCACTTCGACTTCCTGAACTTCGGGAGCGCGGCCTTTCGCGGTTACGACGACGCGCGTCAGCTTGGGTTCGCAGCCGGAAATCAGGTAAACACCAAACTCGTCTGTGGTCGCTTTGCGAATGTCATTCAGAAACCTGGTGCGAACCAGCGCGCCGGCGATCGGTTTTCCGTTCTCATCTGTCACGCTGCCAGTGATGTTCAGCCCCTCTTCCAGTGTGATTCTGGCAGACGGACTGGCATTGGCTTTCACTTCAAATTCGCTGCGGGCCACACGCTTTCGCCAGGGACGATAGTCGGGATGATCAATATCAATGTGCACCTCTGCTTTGGAGGCAGGAACATATTCAAACTGCCAGAGACCGTTATCATCGGTAATGATTTTTGTGCCGACACCTAATCTACTGGTATCGCCGGGTCGTTTTTTGAAATTCACGCTGGGCGAAACTTTGGCGCCTGTGATCGGTTTTCCCGCTTTGTCTACAATGATGCCGCCTACCGTCCAGCCTTTATCCAGCATCGCTGTAAATTTATCTGGGATGCTGTCCACAGGCCAGCTGGCCCAGTAGGGTGCATAACCCGGTTTTTTGATACTGAGGTTGAAGCGTTTCATGTGATGAGGGGTGCGAAACAGGAGTTCGCCTTTGGCACTCGTTTTCACAAACGGACCGTATGTCGCGTCGCGCAGGTACTCACCGCGAAGAATCTGCTCCGCTGTTGGAGCCCGATCACTGCGGATCTCGACGGTGGTATCAGGCACCGGTTTGCCTTCCGGATCGACGACGTTGAGTTGAAACTGTCGTGTCATTTCCAGATCTCGGGCGAAGACCAGCTCAAAATGGATCGGTTTGTCGGGGTGAATGTAGCGAATGCCATCTTTCAGTTCCGGCTGGTTCGGATCATCGGTAATCCGCAACGGTTCGGAGGGTGTGCGGCTGATGAGCTTGTACCCAAAGCGTCGATTTTCGCCGAACAGTTCGACGTCGTGAGTCCCCACACCATAGGGAGCAGTCTCGGATGCCACGTCGCGGTCGATGGGACCAAAGCGAATGCCGAAGCCGTTTGTTCCGTCGATGCCACCCCCGCGGGTGCGCAGCTTCTTGTCGTTGTTCGAAAGACGAATACCGACGCCGCCGTAGACCATCGATTTGCCGTCATCGCCTTTTGCGGTGCCTGTGATTTGAAATGGATCCTGATAAATCTTTTCTGCATTCGTGGTCAGCTGAAGTGTTGTCGTTTTCCCGGCTTCCACCTGAGCACTACCGATTTTCGGGTAGCGATATTCACTTGAAAAATTAGAGTCATTAATTTCGATCAGGTATTTCCCCGGGAACAGGGGCGCTGTCGTAAACTGCCCAGACTTGTCTATTGTGGCATAAACCAGGAACGTATTGCTTTTGTCCTTCAGAAAGAATGAATTGCCAATTCTCAGATCCAGGTCAGGCATCGGTTTGCCGGTTTGGGGATCGACGACGGTTCCCTTGATGAAACCGCCACGCGTCATTTTCAGATTGAATTCTTCCTGGTACGGTTCTTTCAGTTGGAGAGAAAGATCCCGCGACGATTGGCCATCGGCGGGTACGAATTCGGGATGACCAACTTGCAGTCCGATATAATAATTGCGGGTTTTGTCTTTTAGCGCCTCCAGAGAAATGATCTCCGCACCTGTCTTAAGCGGATCGAATCGGTATTTGCCGTCGGCATCCGTGGTTGTTTTCTGACCCCGAAAACCTGACCCCACAACATTGTAGAGCTGGATTTCCACTTCAGGGATCGGCTTTCCTTCGGTATCGGTGATGCGGCCAGATAAGACCGTATTTTTCTCAGGAACCGGTTTCTTTTCCTGCTTCAATTCTGCCTGTTGTTTCGGTTCTTTTTCTGGTTGCTTCGTCTGTGCCGACGAGGGAGAGATCAGCCCGACGATGGCCAGCGTTGCACCCAGAATCAACAGCCCGCATAAGCCGCCGCGCGAAACCGGCAGGGGCTCCTGCAGGGATTCACCGAACAGTCGAGCCACGCGACGACGGATTTCTGAAGGAGACTTGCCACTGGCAGCCAGTGTCGTCAGATCGTTGCTGGACATACTGCGTTTCGCCAGTTCCGCGACATGCAGCAGGGCCGTCGCATAATTCACGCGCGACTCGAACGTGGAAGTGGAATCGAGTTTCAACTGGCAGGTCATTTCGTCACAACAGTATTCGCGCAGCATGCTGATCCGGTGACTCAGATACCAGAGCGCCGGGTTGAAAAACAGTAGCGCTTCGGTGAACCGCTGCAGCAGATTGACCCACAAATCGAAACGGCGGATGTGGGCCAGTTCGTGCGCGAGGATCAGTTCCAGCTCGTCAGTCGCGAGTCCACTGATCGCAGAAGCGGGCAGCAAAATCATCGGTCGCAGAATTCCAGTGACGCGGGGCACGATAATCTGCTCACTGCGGGCCAGCACGGGAACCACTTTCAACGACCACTTCTGAGCCAGATAGCGCAGTGAGTTGACAAGCGGACCCGCGGCGATTCGTTCGGCTGTCGCGCCGAGTCGCTGTACGCGGATACTGGAGATCAACAGGCGGAACAACATCAAGGCGACTCCCGCGACGTAGCAGGCGACGATCCAGGGGGCCAGCCAAAGCCAGGCCTGTGACCATCTTGCGGGAGACGCCTCGGTTGCTGCTGGTGGAATGCTGCTGGCAGATCGTGGTGATTGCTTCTCAGCTGCCAGGGGTTGCATATCGGGCAGTGGTTCTGAAATGAGCGGGCTGGTTTGAACCGGAGCGGAACTGCGTGTCTCTGCGAGGGGAGGGATTGTTACTGTTCCAGCTGGAGTCGCGCGGACCGCCACTGTTTCTGTTGGTACATGATCAACAAGAACGAACGTGACCGGCAGCGCCAGAATCGCAAACAACAAAGCTGCGACGTATAGCACATAATTTCTTTCCACGGCGTTCTTTTGCCAGTAGCGCTCCATAAGCCAGAGCAGGGAAGCGAGCAGGGAGACCTGCCAGATGGAATGCAGCAGCGTCAGACAGAGGCGGCCGCTTAAAGCGGGATCGAGAAGCGTATTCCAGATCATTGCTGTTGCTCCTTTGCTTTGCGGGCAATGAGCTTGCGGAGTGCCGCGAGTTCTTCGGAATCCAGGTCGGCCGTCTCAATCAGGTTCATGACCAGAGCCGATGAGGAACCATCAAACACCCGCGATAACAGATCTCCCAAGATGCCGCCAGTTACCGCTTTTTTCTGCAGCTTCGGCGAAAACAGGAACGACTTGCCATCCTTTTTCCGTTTCACGAACCCCTTGTGATACATGATGTTAAGCGTCGTGATTACGGAACTGTGTGCCAGCGGTCGTGCGGCCTGCGCTTCGAGCCGCGCCCGCACATCTCGCACGGGCAGCGGCGCCTCGTCCCAGAGGATCTTCAGGATTTCCAATTCCAGTTCGGTCGGGTGTTCAGATCCGGGTCGCGCCATCTAAAGATTCCTCAAACGAAGAACAGCAAAAACGCATCTCAATATCAATCATCTAATTCTTTAGATGATGTTACTGGAGGATTCTCAGTTCGTCAAGAAATCTTTTAATTAATTAGATGATTAAAGCGCGGCGACCATACTGTTGGTCCTCTTTGCAATTGAATCGGTAGCTCAGTCTGCTTTTTCAAGCCAGTTGATACCCTGGCGAATATTGCCGTAGACGTTTCCTTTCCAGCCGTGCCCGCCGGGATAGTCGACCAGTGTGGCGCGGACGTTTGTCTTCTTGAATGTATCGCGGGCTGCTTTCGCCATGCGGTGAGGGCAGACTTTGTCGTCGGGGGAATGCAGCAGATAGAGACTGCGCTGTTTTGCATTGGCGATATCAGGGAGCTGGTCTGGCTTAAAGACGGACATGGCAATCAGCGCACCGTCAATGTCGGTTTCTTTTTGCAGCAGCGTCGCGTACGCTGCGGGACCTCCTGAAGACCAGGCCAGCAGATAAATTCGTCTGGAATCGATCTTCTGTTTTTTGCTGACATCGTTAATCACGGCTGCGATCAGTTCTTCTGTCGTGTATTTGACCTTTGCAGTCTGACTGTTTTTTGTCGGCCAGACGACCTTGGGATCGGCAGTCCATTTTTTTGCGATCGGTTGTGCCAGCACAAAGTCGTCGCGTAGCGCATTCTCATAAATTCGATTTACAAACGGATGAAAATCGGCCGAGCCGTCACCGCCGGGAAGAACGATCAGCAGTGCGTGCGGTTTTTCGTTATCAGATTTGTCTTGAGGCGTGATCAGCAGATACTCTCCGGTTTCTCCGTTGAGCGGGATCTCAATTGCGTGCTCTGTTTTTTCGGGTTTCACAGGCACTGATTCGCCGGTCAGCGTCACTTCCAGATCATCAAACCAGACTTTTCCCGGTCCGTAGATCTGCAAGCCGATCACAATCTGCTTCGTGTTTTCCGGGATCTCTGCAGAGCCTGTGTAGTTTTTCCAGTCATGACTGACGGGAGACTCGCCGGACTGTTTGGCGCCGATGTAGCTGAGCCATTGATGGCCGAGACTTTTTTTGTTCTCATCCAGGAATAGCACGTCGATAATGGCTTTGCTGGCCTGTTCCGCCCGCACTTCACACTGGACCTGAAGATTCTGTTTCTCACCTTGATAAGGCAACAGGCGGTACCACTGTGCGATGGGAAAATAGCGGCGGGCGGATTTTTGCAGCGAGAGACTGCGGTCTCCTGTTTTTCCACGCCCCTTATCATAGACATACCTGACCCCGGGCACGTTAAAGCCACTCAGCCAGTTTTCGGGTGCTTTCGTGCCGGTTTCGAAACTCTCCTTGAGCAGTACCTCCGGTTCTGCAGAAAAAGAAACATTGCTGCTGAATGGTAAGCAGAGAATCCAAGTCAAAGTCAAATAGTATCCAGGATGCATGATAATGCCTTTCTATCCTACCGGGGTCGGCGCATACCTTGTGCGCAATGGATTGATTGGGTGTTTCAATTCAGAATGAATTTCAGTCAGCCACCGTCAATGGGGTTGGTCGGTTCTGGTGTCAGGATCACAGTCTGATTGTCTTTGGGAGCGGTTAACTCTCGAGTCTGCCATTCTCCGCCGGGGAACTGCACGTACACAGTCACCTGTTCGCCTGGCAGAAAGTGGGGCATGGGGAGATTACCTGCCTGGTTCGATTCACGGACTACAGGCTGGGCACTGCAGAAATAAATGCAATGTTCCTGCCCGCTTTGATCAACGCGTTCAAAGGGAAACGCTTTGACTCCCGCGAGTGGCGCTCCTGAATCCGATTCAAAGTGCAGGACAAATGCAGCCGATTTCGTCAGTTGAAAGTGAACAGGTTCCAGTGTGCCTGTCCGCATTGAGATATATTCAGACTTCAGCAGATGCGCATCGGCTATGGCAGCGATCTGAACTTCATATTCCTGCCCGGGCGGGTAGACATCTTCGATAAGAAACGTTCCGTCAGGGCGGGTGACCGCGGTGAAGGAATTCTGCCTGTAACCGTGAGGAGGCCAGGTTTTCACGACTGCCAGTATATGTGTCTCACTGAGAGGTTGCCCCTCTTCAGCAACCACCGTGCCTTGGATGTCGCCGGTCGTTTCCGATTCCAAATATCCTGAAGCCGCCAGTTGAGTGCTGGCGGGCGGCGGTTGGTTTTCCGACAGGAAATATATCCAGATCAGCCAGCCCATCGCAACCACCAGTCCCAGTGTGAGCAACTGATGCAGGCGATGCCAGAACAGGTGCCGAGAAAGCGAGACGTGGCAACAATCGTCTACCACTGTTTTGACATCACCAAACTGCTCCAGCGCGGTCTGCTGAGACTGCCGGGGATCCATTCCTTCACTGTGATGATCCGCGGCACTGGAAGAAAGATGAAATTCGATTTCTTCACGAAGATCGTGCAGTTCACGATCCGTATGCGCGATCAACGGCAGACGAAGATACGAGATCAGAGTGCGGAACCAGTGACGTAACATCTCAGCCCTCCGCCAGATTGGATTTCAGAATCAGGCTGATCGCATCAACCAGATGGGACCAGGACTGGACTTCGGTTTTGAGCTGCGCGCGGCCAAGAGCCGTCAGTTCATAATATTTCGCCCGCCGGTTACTTTCCGAAAGACCCCACTCCGACTGGATCCAGCCTCGTTTCTGCATGCGATGCAAGGCCGGATAGAGCGAGCCTTCTTCAATCTCCAGGGCGCCTTTCGTCGTGACCTGAATCCATTTCGCGACTCCATACCCGTGTCGTGCCTGGGCCAGCAGACTTTTCAGGATCAGCATGTCCAGCGTCCCCTGCAGCAGATCGGCTTTCTGTTTTTTTGCCATGCGTCTCTCCCCAAGAATGCTTAGGGGAGAGTATTATCGACTACCCCTAGAATGTCAAGGGAAAAGTTTCAGAAACAAAAAATGCTACTCACAGGCCGTCAGCAGGCGTTGGGCGGTTGTGTAAAAGTACAGACTCACATCGTGCAGCATGAAGATCGCTACTTCGTCGAGATTGTAGGCTTTGTTTTTCCTGAACTGTTTCTGTTTGAGCTGTTTCAGCTGCAACGCGAGTGCGACTAACGGGACCCAGTCTGATTGATAAAACTGCATCAGGTTCTGCCGCCACCAGCTGAGATAAAAGGCGCGAATCACATGCTCGGAAATGATACTGGAGATCACGAATACGACTCCATTTAAAAGGAGCAGGCAGCCAAGAATCAAAAAGGGTCCGTTGATGGCATCCCCTTTGAAGACCAGGCCGAGCAGTGAGATCATGACGGATACCGCCAGAAACAACAGGAAGCCCAGTCGGGGGATTTTCACGGACCGTCGATAGTCGGCGCCACTGTCTTCCTCCGACAATTGCGCGACGAGCTGCTTTGTGCGTTGTTCCAGTGTCTCAGGAAGCGATTCATGGAATCCGGTATTGATCCGTTCGAAGACATCTTCCGCGATTTTTTCCCAGAGCATTTGAATGGTTTCACATTCCGTGCGGGTGAGATCAAATTCTTCCAGCAGCTCATTCCGCTGTGAAACCAGTAGCTGCTGGCATTCCAGAAAACTCTGATCCGCCTGCTGCTCACTCTGGGTACAATAATCCTGAATGGTCTGATCGATGATGGCGCGCAGTGGCCCGCCTGTCAGGAACAGTTCCCGCTCGCGCTGATAGACTCGGATCAGCTCCAGGAAATGGAATTCGTACTCCAGCCAGGGGGGGAGCCGTCTGAGATTGGTTTCGATCAGGGAAAAGGTTGAAGCCAGCCAGACCCGGTCGGCTTTCCAGAGTGCCGCTTTGAGAATGTGGATATAAAATACCAGCAGGTGATCGACCCGATAGTCGAGCAGGTTCTCTTCGCAGGCAGCCAGTGTGTGGCGGAAGGCAAGAAACGGGCTTTCCCGGAGCAGGCGGTCCCAGGCATTTTCAGTCAGATAATAAAACCGGTCGGACCGAACCACACGCGATGTATTGACCAGCAGCTCCTCAAGCCCCTCCAGCGAGTCACAGGTGACAAAATACTGATGCAGCAGTTCAAACAGCGCCTGGTCGTCCGGGTGTGCTTTCAATCCTTTCAACAGCCACATCGGGAACGACTGGGAATGACTATCAAGAAAATCGGAGAGAAAAGCCAGCGCGTAATATTCATAAGGTGTTTTTACCGGCAGCGTTTTCAGTTCCTGGTACAGATCCTGCAGTCGTTCTGTTCTGACACGCTCATGTAAAGGTTGCTCATCCGACAGAAACACAGGTTCCGCGTGCTCGTGATCAGCGTTCGCGTCAGTGGGGGGCTGAAGAGGAACTGTTGTGGGCTCCGGTTCCAGTTGCTCCTGCAGGAGTTCTGCCCAGTTGAACTGCAAATCCGATGTACCGGGACTCGTCTGCGAGGTTTCACCATACCGCAGTGCATCGTCCAGGCGTTCATAAGCGGCCCGGATCTTCTGAAATTCCTCAGGGAACTTTTCCGGTTTGAATTTGCGAATCAACGCGTTGTAGCTCCGCTTCAGATCGCGCACATCGTACTCGCCTGACAGACCGAAAAACGGTTCAGGTTGATCCGGTAACAGATCCCATTGTGGATCGCCGGAATCACTCATGAAAGGCTCCAATCAATCTCAGCTGTATGCTCATCTGTCTTGTGTGTCACAGGCATAAATACAAAATCAGTACTACTGAAATCCCGGCGGTAATCGCGATTAACGTGTGTAAAGTCTGCACCATCCACGCGATGGCGTTGGACTTTTTAGAAGTCGCCGCAAGCTGGTTGATCCAGTCTTTTTCCAGCGCATGCAGCTCTGGAAATTCCTGCTGGACGATACGTGCCAGCTCGCGATGGTCTTCCAGTCGAGGCAGCTCAAAGTCAAAAGTATTCGCTGCAGACGGGGAAAACGTGACTGAGCGGAGTCGTTCGGCCTCTGCAGGCGAGGAGATCACCAGGGTGCTGAACTGAGTATAGAACTCTTCACAGTTCTCACAACGATGTTGCAGTTGGCTGAAGGATTCCCGTAACGCGGCGATTTTTTTGAGACGCCCGATGGCAAACGTCAGTTCGGGAAAATCCGCAATGTCGATTTCATTCAGCCGTTGCTCAATCACCGAAGTTTTGAAAGACCAGAAGTGTTTGCGTAAAGAGTTTATCTGTTCGAGGATCTGCGCTCTGCGTTCTTCGTAACTGGAATTCATCGAATCGTGCAGACGACTGTCCGACTGTGGCTGCAGAAACAGTTTGCGGCGGTTCAGGATTTCTGCCGGCTGTTCCAGCGGATTCATCTGCAGTATCTGGCTGAGATATTCCTGCTTTCGCGAATCAGACATGGCGAATCTTCCCGATCGTTCCTAATGGCAGGCCGTCAACAGACGTTGTGCGTTGACATACAGAAACAGGCCGATGTCTTTTCGCATGGCTTCCGCGATTTTATCGAGCCCTTCACGCTCTTCGTCTCCCACCTTGATGGATTTCAGCTCCGCCAGTTCGTCAGCCAGATCGTGCAGGGGGAACCATTTGGTCTGGTAAAACCGCATGAGTTCAAAACGCCACCAGCTGCGATAATGTCCCAAAATAACCCGGTCCTGCAGCAGGGAATAAATCAGCAGGGCTGCAAAATCAGCGATCACGACACCAAAAATTTTGAGGGAGTTCATCCAGAATGAATCCAGAATATGGACCAGGAAGTAGATGATCAGTCCAATCGAACCAAGGACTCCCAGCCCCAGAATCAAGGCGAGCGAGTGTAAAACCTGATAGCGGATGCCCACCCCCTCTGTCAGCAGACGATGTCCCAGCTTCTTTGCCTGAACTTCCAGTGATTCGGTCTGTTCCGGGTACAGTTCCTCTGCGATACGTTCCAGTACTTCAGACGAGATCCGCTCCCAGAGATACAGCACGATTCCAAAATCTTTTTCGGGAACATTAAATTCACGCAGTACTTCTTCTTCCAGTGAAACCAGTTGATTCTGACATTCCAGGAAGCTCCGGTCGGCATCAGATTCCCGTTTCGTACAATAATCAAATATTGCCTGGTCAATCATGGCCCGGACCGGGCCCCCCTCTAAAAACTCGCTGCGCTGGCTGCGGTAAAGATTGATCTGTTCCAGGAAATCAATTTCCTCTTCCGCCCAGTAAGGCAGACGATCGTAGTGGGCTTCAATCTCGCCAAATTTTTCCCGCAGCCAGTGGTCGCTGGCCTTCCAGACTGCCGTTTTTAAAATATGCAGATAAAACACCAGCATGTGATCGATACGGTGATCCAGCAGGTTCGCTTCACAGGTTTCCAGATGCTCGCGGAAATCACTAAAGGCATCATGACACAGCAGTTCATCCCAGGCCCGCTCAGTCAGGTAATAGAACCGGTCCGTGCGAACTGCGCGCGAGGTCGCTTCCAGCAACTCCGGCAGTCCGTCAGGATCAGGCTGGTTGGCGAAATATTGACGCAGCAGTTCAAACAGCGCCGGTTCGTCGGGATGCGCCTGCAGGCCTTCCAGTAACCAGTAAGCGAACGCGTGTGTCTCCTCCTGCCGGATATCCGAGAGGACGGCCAGCGTATAATAGTCGTATGGAGTTTTCTCTTCTTTTTGCTTGAGATCTTCGAAAATGCCTGGCAGCGATTCGACACTGATGCGTTCATGTAATGGCTGCGGGTCGGACTGGGCTGACAGGCTATCGCTGCGTTCTACCGGGCGGGCGTCATCCGGGAAAGGGAATTCACGTGGCTCTACCAGTTCGGGTGGTCGTTTTTCCGGCTGCGGATTCTGCTTCGTTGGTTCGTTGAACTTCCAGTCGAACTGCTGATCGGGCTGGATGACAGAAGTGCCGGGACGTTCGTGATAACGTAGTGCATCGTTCAGTCGTTCAAATGCAGCGCGGATTTTCTGAAACTCTTCCGGAAAGCGTTCCGGCTTGAACTGGCGGATGAAGGAATTATATTTTCGTTTCAGGTCGCGCAGATCATATTCGCCTGAAAGTCCGAAAAATGCTTCCGGATCATCAGGTAACAGATTCCATTGCGGCTCGATGGGGCCACTCATGAACTACTCCCAAAGTCGCATGCGAATTTATTGAAAGATCATCTTCGAAGCATAATATGCGCATATCATCACCAGAAACGCAACAATTGCCAGCACCGCTTCACTGAAACCAAACACATTGTTCGCATCCCGCTTCGAGAGAATATGGCTCAGCCAGGGCTTTTCCAGCTGGTACAGCTCCGGCATTTCCTGCCGAATGGCCAGCGCGATACGATAGTAATCTTTCGGGCTGCGATTCCGGGTATCGAACGATCCTTTCCGCGAAGCTTCCATGCATTCGGCACGACGCTCCGTTGTTTTTTGAGGAGACGCCGATACCAGGCCGCAGAACTGATTGAAAAACTCCGGGAAACAGTGGCGATGCTTTCGGAGCAACCGAAATGAATCCCGGTGATCGGCGACCGCTTTGAGCCGGGCATACGAAATCGCCAGATCCGGGAACTCGGAAATGTCGATGGCTTCCACCTGCTCCCGCAGACTTTCGTCATCCAGGTTCCACAGGCATTTCCGCAGCGCTTCCATATTTTTCAGCGTCTGTTCTTTGCGTTCATAAATCGAAAGGGATGCATCTACAACCGGCCGCCTGTCGTCCTGCGGTTTCAGGAAATCGCGTCGCAGCGTAAGAATTTCGAGGGGCTGTTCCAGCGGGTTCATCTGCAGCAACCGTCTGACATAATCGGTCTCGCGTGAATCCGTCATACCTGAAATTCCTGATCATCCTCATCATAACAGAAGCCCAGTGCCGCCAGCGCTGTCAACAGGTTCTGTTTTGCCTGCTCGAAATACTCGGGGTCACCGGAGGCCATCGACTGCTCAAAGTAGTCGATCGAAGACTCCAGCTCATCGCGCTGAAACGGACTGACTTCACCAATCACCCGCTCGGCATAACGGACCAGATGCTGGTTCTTGACGTCGTCGCGCGGATAAAACTTCAGTTTCTGCAGATTCTTAACGGCGGCGTCGATATCGACTTTCGACGTCAGTTTGGCATGTTGTGTCAGAACCGTTTTAAACTTCTTGCCGGTCTCGGGAACGAAGGCTTCCACTTCCAGAATGCCGTTCAGGTCGTATGTGAAACGGAGATGAACCGGTTTGCCCGAAGGCCCCGGCGGGATTCCGGTGACTTTCATGGTTCCCAGGAACAGATTGTCTTCGACTTTGCGTCCTTCGCCCTGGTAGACATTGACGGTCATCTCGCGCTGATTGGGTTCGACCGTTCCGACCACTTCTTCACGGGAAACGGGGATGGTGGTATTACGATGGATGATCGGCAGGTAGTAGCCGTTGACCTGGCGTCGTCCGAACTCTTTAATGATTTCCGTGCCCAGCGTAAACGGACAGACGTCTGTCATCACCATGTCTTCCACGGCCCGGTCATCCTGAATCAGCGCTGCCTGGACGGCAGCACCCAGCGCGACGACTTCATCGGGGTTGTGAGTGCACAATGGTTCGACGCCGAAAAACTCGCGAATGAATCCGCGGACGGCCTCCATGCGAGTTGCTCCCCCCACGAGGATTACACTGTCGAAGTCCTGTGGAGCAATGCGCGAATCGCGAACCGCTTTGGCAATCGGACGCGCCAGCCGTTTGACCAGCGGGTCGGCCAGTTCCAGAAATTCGTCGCGCGTCATCGTATGGGTGGCGGCATCCGCTTCCATCTTTCCCTGTAGATTCGGAATGCGGATTTTGGCTTCCGTTTCCCGTGCAAGAATACACTTGGCCGCCTCGCATTCCTGCTTGAGACGGGAAACGAGCAGGGGATGCTTGACTTCCGCGATCTCGACCTGCAGGTTTTGGGCAGTCAGTACTTTTGCCAGAATGCGGTCAGTGAAATCTTCACCCCCCAGCATGCTTTCGCCGGCGGTCGAAATGATTTCCAGTGTCCCCTCGAAGACTTCCATCGCTGTCACATCAAAGGTTCCGCCTCCGAGGTCAATCACGATCAGTTTTTTCTCGGCCTGGCGATCATGAAATCCATAGGTCAGCGCCGCCGCCGTTGGTTCGTTGATAATGCGGCGGACATTCAGACCCGCCAGTTCGCCCGCCTGCTTGGTGGCGTTTCGCTGATGATCATTAAAATAGGCGGGCACCGTGATGATGGCATCGTGCACTTCCAGGCCCAGGTAGGCTTCTGCATCCTGTTTCAGAGACTGCAGCACCAGGCTGGACATCTCGGTTGCGGTGAAGACATGCCCGCCGATCTCGACTTTGCGATCCGTGCCCATCAACCGCTTGAATACCCAGGCACATCGCTCGGGCTGTGTCACGCGGGTCTCTTTGGCAGCAGAGCCGACCAGCACGCGATCATCGGCGGAAATACTGATGACGGAAGGCGTTATCACAGAACCATGCGCATTGGGAATGAGTTTGGGTTGTCCATCCTCGAAGACCGCACACAACGAATTCGAGGTACCCAGGTCGATGCCAATGATTGGAGTCATACGGATGAAGTCTTATGCAAAGCGCGGGATATTGCCCGCCAGGTGGTCTGATGGAAAGCTCGAAAACAGATCATTCGATTGTAATCTTACGTCCAGTCATTTTCTACAAAGAATTCTCACTACCTGAAATTCTGAGAGAAGTGCAGACAACGATCAGAGTCTGCCACAGGTTGGACACGGTTTCGCCTCAACCGGTTCCCTGGCCTGGCTTAGTCACCAGGCACAGATGAAGATTGCTTTTCCAGGTAGTCTTTGACATACAGTTCCTGCACAATGACTTTGCTTGCCGCCAGTAGAGGCGAGGCAACCATCGCACCCAGAAAGCCGAACAGCACACCCATGATCGCCTGAAACGAAATCAGCAGCGCGGGGGGGAGTGAGACCTGCTGTTCCTGGATGAGGGGGGTGATCAGATAACTTTCGACCAGCTGTAAACCGATAAATGCAGGTACAACCAGCGCTGCGGTCGTCGGGCCTTTGGGGAGCGCAATTAAAATCGCCAGGCAGAAGGCAATCAAAGAGCCGATATTGGGAATGAACGTCAACAGTCCGGAGATCAGTCCCAGCGTGCCCGCCATGGGAACTCCGATCAGCGAAAGGACCAGCCATGCACCCAGGCCCGTAATCACCATTGAGCCAAATCGTCCCAGTAACCAGTGCCAGAGTGTGTCGCTCAGTTGAGTCATCAGGCCTGAAATGCGGTCCCTGCGTTCCGGTGGAAACAGAACGACCACACCATCACGGTATGTATGTGGAGAGACTGCCAGGAACAGTCCCACGAATAAAATCAGAACCACATTGACAACGACACCAAAGGTCGATTTGAACATGCTGCCTACAAACGACATGGCCTGCTGCGCGGGTTGCGTCAGTGACTGAATACTGTTCTGCGAATTCTTCTTCGCTGTCCCAGGTTCCTGCTTCGAACCGCTTTGTTCTTTCTCCGCAGGAGAAGGCTGCTCCGCTTTGTCCTGGTTCGGTTGCTCCTTCTGTGAGGAGAGCATCTGCGCCAGAATGGGTGTGGAGTGAATGACGGAACTGATCGACGTATATTCTTCAGCCCAGTTCTGAATCCGGTTGATTCCCTCGTCAATCTGTTGGCGGGCTTCTTCTATTTCCTGGTTGATCTGCACAAAGAAAAACGTAGTGGTGCCCAGAAATGCACAGATCAGAAGTAGAACGAGCGCAGCCAGACTGGCTTTGTAAGGCAGACGGCTTCTGTCACTCACCAGACGGCTGGTATGAGTCAGAAAAACGCCGAACAGGACTGCCATGAACAGCGCCAGAATAATTTCCCAGGCAATGACCAACGCTGAGGCGAGAACCACGACGATAATCAAAGTTATGATCGTGTGAGCCAGGGTATGAGAAGAATCGGTTTGCAAATTCTTCACCATGTCGGCATCAGCTCGCGCTCTCGTCTCAGGTTGGTTATGAGCGGACAGATTCTTCTCTCCTGTCTTGTGCATGTGGGTGCCTGTTATTTTTCCTGAAAGGCAGGGTTTTCGACAACATTCCATTCATCCCCGGTATTCCAGGGGCCTTCGTAGTCATCACCCAGATCGCCTGATCCAGTTGAGTCGTTGAAATATTGATCGACCCACTTGTCATCCGGCTTCAGATTCCCGATTTCCAGCGGCTTTTTGTCCATGCTTTCGAGCGCCTGGCCGAACGCTTTCAAGTGGGTAATTTCCCGGGTCATGAGAAATTTCAACGCATCTTTGGTACCGGGATCGTCTGTATAATCAATCAGGCGTTCATACACGATCTTGGCCCGGGCTTCGGCCGCCATATTGGACCGCAGATCGACTTCCAGCTGACCGGTGATAGCGATATACGCGGAGGTCCAGGGAACTCCCTGGGAGTTATTGAGTGACACGCCACCTCCCCCCACAACAGCAATCAGAGGATCTTCCAGAGCCGCCTCACCATTTTTGCGGAGAGGCTTCAGATGCATGCGGGCCAGTGAACCGATCACTTCCAGGTGACTCAATTCTTCTGTGCCGATATCCATCAACAGGTCTTTTCGGGCAGGGTCTTCACAGTTCAGACCCTGAATGGAATATTGCATCGCTGCAGCCAGTTCGCCGTTCGCACCTCCGAACTGCTCCAGCAGCATCTTTCCGAAACGGGGATCAGGATCACTGACATCGACTGTATACATGAGCTTCTTAACGTGATGGTACATCTTAAACCCTTTTGGATTCCATGGTGAGTAATAACCGAAAATGAACCGCGGCGCGCAACCTGCATTGCCACTGGAAATAAAAGCTGAGAGTCAATCTGACTTCTGGGATCTAATTCGCAAACGATGTGCCAATGTGAGTAAATACCTTGTCTCTCGACTTAGCTTCGGTTTTCTTCATTTAAGCACACCGGTAACGTCCATTTCCCGAATGGAGAGCGAATGGAACGGTTCCTGAGCGGTCAGCGTGCGCGGTGGGCTGTCATTATTTTTCGGGAGACGGATGTTTTTCCCGGGCAGACTGAACGGCCTCTGCAGCGTCTTCCTGGTCTCCTGCATCCAGGCTCGGTCCTTCCTGTGTGACCTCCGCTTCGGGCTCGTAACTCAGTTCCACCAGCAGCGGGAAATGATCCGAACCGATGTAAGGCAACGTGCGGATTTCCGACAGGCGGAAGTCATCGGAGACAAACAGATAATCCAGCGGATAGCGCCAGATCCAGGAGGTGGCGTCGTATGTCGCAAACAGCCCGCGCCCTTTTCGCGGATCGAGCAGACCGCTGACTTCCTGAAACAGATTGGTCGTACGCGACCAGCCGACATCATTCAGATCACCCAGCACGATCGCACTTCGGTTTTTACTGACTTCGCGTCCGACGAGTACCAGTTCCGCATCCCGCTTGGTAGTGTCTTCTCCCGGTCGGGGAGGATTGGGATGCACGGCAAACAGCCGGACCTCTTTTCCGGAACGCAGCAGAATGGTGGCATCAATCGACGGAATTTCCTTTTTCACCAGACCTCTCACTTCTGCAGACTTGACCCGCAGGTTGCTGTAGAACGCGATCCCATAAGTGTTATCGAGGGGATGTGTGAGATGATAAGAATAGGTTCTTTCCAGCGGCGACAAATCAGAGATCCAGCGCTGATTGACTTCGCACAAGACAACGATGTCCGGCTGTTCGCGATCAATCAGCTCCAGCACCGCCGCCGCATTGGTATTCTTCTGCAGTACATTGGCCGTCAGAATCCGCAGCCGTTTCTCTGAATCCTGCGACTGGGCGGTTTCGACTTCATTGGACGCAATCGTCAGGTAAGGAAAGATCCAGAACAGCTGAATTCCAATGCCCGCGCACAACGCGACAGCAGCAAATTTCGCCGTCAATCGCTTACGAAACGGGATAATTGCCAGCAGGACAACAATATAAGCGACCAATAATTGCAGCCTTGGAAAATCGCCGATCCGCACCCACCACCAGTCGACTAACAGCAAAGGCAGAAAAGCGGTGATCGACAGGATAACGCACGCCAGCAGAAGTCCGTACCACATCCAGCGTTGCCAGCCAGGTGCGTTTGAAACTGACTCTTTTTTTTCCGGTGTATTTATCGAGCTGTTCAATGTTGTGGTCCGGTCTGAAATAATGTTTCAGGAAACGCTGGTGCGAGCAAACGACCCAGAAGGATGTTCGCGGTTTTCAAACAGCTGCTCGGCACCAGTTACATTCCGAAAAAAGTCTGGTTCCAGTTTTACATCCGGGTCCGCTGAATGCAAAACCGAAATATCGCCTGTCGTCTCAAACACGACCGCCAGCACCTGGTCGGCATTCAATGCATTCGCCTCGCGCAGTTTACCATACACATCGTCCCGGGTGATGTTCGCTTTTTTGAGATTCTCATCGAGCATCTCGGATCCTCGCATCAGCAGTAAGGGCTCATTGTCAACCAGCTTGCTGAACCAGACAAAATGCTGCCTGAGCATCGCCAGGATCCACTGTCCTAAAAACAGACTGGCGAGCGCTGTCAAACCGATGATGAGTGTCGGCGTGGAACCAGAAATTGTTGAAGCAAACAATGAACCGACGGCAACAGTCATCGCAAAGTCGGCAGCGGACATCTTGGAAAAACTTCGTAGACCGGTGAGCCGTGTATAGATCAGAATCACCGCATAAGTCAGCACACACGACAGCAGTACCATCGGCATTTCAGTCCATTGGTCCGTGATCCACTTCTCAAACATCGAACCGCCTTTCTGATGGGGGCGCAGGGAGTTTACCGACTAACACATGCCAGCAGGTATTCGCACATCCCATGCCAATTCCGAAAAATCGCTGTTGCGCTGAATGAACTTACAGGCTGAGCCACTCTAAACGCTGATAGAATTTCCCGATCAAGAGCCTTTCTCACCATAAGTCACACGATAAGCCCAGTCGATCTGATCTTCCCGGCCCTGCAGTCGACACAGTTGTTTGTCGAATGAACTACCCGGTCGCCGAAGCATGCCCTGCGGCCCCCGTTCGCCGATACGACATTCCAGCCAGTTGACACGATCAATGGCAGAATCAATCTGCAGTTGAAGATACGCAGGCACAACAGTCTGATCCCGGATCAGCCAGCTCATACCAAGGAAAACCGCTTCTCGTTCCCCGGTGCGATCTGCGACCAGCGGAATCACATCATCCAGTGCGTCAGATTTCCATTCAGGACAAAGTTCGGCCAGGACTTCGGGAATGAAATAGTCTAACGCACCCATGAGAAGTCGATAATCTTCCGCCTCCTCAAAAGACGCACCCACAGCGGTCTGCTTCAAGAGAACACGCAGCGAGTGCGCCACGATGATTTCTGCTTTTGAAAGTTCACGGTTGTTTTGTTTGTTATTGAATGTCATTCTCCCATTTTTATCGCCGGTCAACGTCATTTAGAACGAGGATCTGTTTTGATGCCAGATACAGCTTACCAGCAGACAATGTCTAACTACAACAGGTTCGCGAATTCAACTATCGATGCGTAACCTTGTCGGTTAGAATTGAAAGACTCTGTAGTCAATCATTAATCACCGTCATGCCGGCGAGTTCAGGGAGTTTTCAATGAGTCACAGCCAGCGTTTCTACGGATGCCTCTTCACGCTGATATCCTTTTTTATCGCATCGAATTCGCAGGCCGATGTCAAGGATGTGGAACTCAGGGAACACTTCGGGGAACAGCAGTTCGCACCGCAAGGTGGGTTCATTCTCAAACAGGGCCAGAAACTCCCGGAGCTTGTCTGGGAACATCCTCAGCAGGTGGCCCGGGTCGTCGATCAGCCAGCGATTCCCACGCGTTGGTTCAACGAGCGATGGGAAGAAGTCCAGACTGCACAGGAACCAGGCCGCTACTACGTGTATGGCACAGCACCGGTGCCCGCGGGACCTGTACTGCGTCGTGCGATGACCTGCTGCTGTGTGGGCAGCGATCTCACTCTGGAAGAACTGGCTCAAAAATGGTTGCAGTCCTCAACTCCCGCTTCAGATACCGCTTTGCAACCAGACGCGGTCGCTGCCCTGGTACGTCATTGGCAACACTCAGAAGTGGGGGCGGTAGAGTTGGCAGCGCTGCTGGAAGCGGATTTCAAACCAGGCCCTGTTCGACGGGGTCAATGGCAGATGGAGAACGCTACCCGGCACGTGCAGTTAAAACGCAAGCTGATGGGGCTCGACCACAGGCCCCTTCTGAAGCCCATCCCCAGGCTGCTGGAAGGAGAGCCGGCTCCGGTATTGCGAACTGCACCGCTGGAGCAGGCAGGAATCACAGCCGCGCAACAGCAGAAAATCGAAAGCAAACTCGACGCCTGGTACGCCGCCTCTTCCGAACCGATGGCGATTGTCATTGCCCGGAACGGCGTGATCGTCGCCGCGAAAGGGTATGGGACTGTCGACGGGCAAGCAGTCACGGTCGACACGCCGATGAAACTCGACTCAGCCATGAAGCCTTTGATCGGTCTGCAACTGGCAACATACGTTGACCGCGGATTCCTTCGTCTGGATCAGCCGATCGGCGAGATAATTCCCGACTTTGATACGCCCCGCGATCGCAGTCTCACTTTCCGGGCGGCTCATGTCCACGCGACCGGCATTCACTTCCCCTGGTCCCTCGCTTTCGAGCGGCTGTTCTACTTTCACACCTGGCATGAAGCCCTGATCGCCCACTGCAAACGCGATTGGGAACCCGGAAGCAAATACCAGTACGGCGTGGTCGGCGTGATTCTTTCTGTCCGCGCACTGGAGCTGCTGCGCGGCAGGAATTACTGGGACGCCATGGAACGGGATCTGTTTCAGCCACTGGGGATTCAGAACGTCCTGCCGGGGGGGACCGGCTTTTCCGCCGAAAGTCTCGCGCGGATTGGCGTGTTACTCGACAATCGTGGCCGCTACGGCAAGTGGGAAGTATTTTCCCCAGAAACGCACGCCGCGATCCTGCCCACCCAGCTCAAGCCTTACCTGCCTGAGTTAAACATGAAATACGGCATCGGCCTGCAGGACGAGTCTCAATACCTGGGACCAGGCAGCTACGGACACGGCGGCGGTTGCGGCACACTGCTGGTCATCAATCCGAAACAGCATCTCGTCTTCGCCATGGTCCGCAACGGACAGGGAAAAGAGTACAAGAAATACCGCAGCGAAGTAATGGCGCTGTTGAAAGACTGGATCAACGATTGAATGCAGCCCCGGTTCGTTGTCGTTGATGAAGACAGAGGCTCTGATATGCATTGCGTTTCCCAAACACATTGTGTCACACACTGCCTTTTGTTGTGTTGGGCACCACTGAACGCAAGGAGCAATAAACGTCATTCAATCGAGTCCCCATCCAAACCAAAAATATTTTGAGACTCTAATTGTGAACGTAGTCTCTCCGTGTCCTCAGCAGTCTCCATCTCAAATGACTGAGCCTTCCAGAGCAATGTTCGAGCCTCTTTCGTGTCCAGTTCTTTTAAACCGCTGATTGCCCACTGCCTTATCTGCCAATTATTTGATCTGAGTTGTGTCGACAAAAACGAAAATGCGTTGGGAGATTTTGCAGCGCCAATCAATTCTATTAGCCAACATTGGAGTCCCAAATCATCTTCGCCTTCAAACTCTTCAATGAGCTCGCTTATGTATTCATTTGCGTGAGGTGCAAGCCAATGAAATCCACTTTCCTGCGTTTGGGGATCGTGGCTCCTCATCATTTTCATGCACTTGTCGAAACCTTGAAAGGTGGTTCCCATAACTCACTCCCCAATAATCTTCACCAGAATCCGTTTCCGTCGGCGGCCGTCGAATTCATAATAAAAAATATGCTCCCACGGTCCCAGGTGCAGCCGACCGTCGGTGATGGCGACGACAACTTCACGGCCCATGATCTGGCGTTTGTGATGGGCATCGGCGTTGTCTTCCCCCGTGCGGTTGTGCAGATATCCGCCGGTAGCAGGATCACTGCCCGCATCAAAGGGAGCCAATTGCTCCAGCCAGCGATCATAGTCAGCATGCAGGCCTGATTCGTTATCGTTGATGAAAACCGAGGCAGTAATATGCATTGCGTTCCCCAAACACATTGCGTTACACACTGGCTTTTGTTGTATACGGTAAAACGATCTCACCGAAATCTCATGTTAAACACTCAAAGAATATCATACCCTCAGAACTTCGAGATGTGTACGCCGAAGTCGTCGCCAGAGCCGCTGATCTCCGGGATCAGGGGAAGACTCACATGGATGTCTGCGAAGCTCTGAACGATCTTGGGTTCAGGACTCGTACCGGAAAACCTTGGCGACACCCGCAGCAGATCGTGAAACTGCTGCGGTCTTTCGGTTGATGCTAGGTAGATTTACGGTGCTTGTCGTACAGCCTTTGGGCAGTTGTCCGAACAGCCTCTGGAACTGACTGGTTTTGTACAACGTCTTCAAGCAACGATTGACCATCAATTCCGCCCACTTCCTCAATACCTGAATTCAGCAATCGATGAACCATGATTACAGAGAATTCGGAGGGATTAGATTGAATCGACCTCGCAAGATGTGATTCGTAGCCCGGAATGCTTTCTACGCCGTGAAGAATGCCCCAAAAAACACCAGCCCCATCGTCCGTAGGATACCTCTCGAAAACTCTGAACAGGGAACCAAGAGTGGATTCGGGAGATTCGGTTTGAAACAGTTCTTCAAGCAACTCATCCAAACCGAGCCACTCACCATCAACTGGTTGAAACTCGTCGATGGCAGCAGCTATTTCGGCAGATGTTCGAGCCATGTTATTCCCCAATAATCTTAACCAGAATCCACTTCCGCCGGCGGCCGTCGAATTCGTAATAAAAAATGTGTTCCCACGGTTCCAAATGCAGCCGACCGTCTTTTCATTTTTTTATTGCCTTGTACTTGTTTATGACAAAGCCTCTCATCAATTGCGATTCAGGCCCATTTCTCGACTTTGCAATTTAGCTTTCCATAAGCTTTCCATGTGGATTATTTCATCAGATGTTGAAGCAGTACCTGCAGTTTCCAGAATGCAGACTTGGTAGTCACTTGGGTCACGGCTCTTGAGAGCTATGTTTCCTCCATGGCCATCCAGAATGTACCTCTGCCAGCGACCCCAAAAACCATCTTTACCATAAGCCGAGCCAACGTATTGTTCTTTGGTCTTGGGGCAGGTTAGCAAATAAACGCCAGAGGTCGATTTCAAACTACTGACCCAGCCAGGTGGCAGTGTATCAAGTTTCGAGAGAGGGGACACAAATTGTAAGAAGCCAGGAAAATCCGGTTCCTTAAATTCAGTACGTATTTCAGTGATGGGCTTGTTTTGGTTGTCAGCTCGTTGAATCCAAGAACGAGTGCCAAGCCCCCACTCTATGTAAAGCTTGCCATCTAAGTCAGCGAATTCGGGGAGTGAACTTAGTTCGTAGGCATCACAACTACCAGCTTCTAATATATTGTGAGTATGAGGTGCCGGAATATCATTTGCGAGAACCCCTTTGTAGCGAACTGAATAAATCCCGACGAAAAGGGTTTCGTTACTCGGAGTTCCTACAAAGGAAGCCCAATAAGGATGATCGATTTTCATGCGATTTCCGAAGCTTTGATGAGATTGATAAAGTTCAAACTGTTGTCTGTCATCTCGCCATAACTCGTACGGGCTAAATCCTTTTACGGCTCGTTGGTCTTGATGTCTAAGCAATCGGACTTTTTCAAGTGGGATACCTGCCTCGCTTAGAATGGAATTGAACATTAACGGCATCGAGATCTCCAGACTTTTCAACGCATATCTTATTCTGGTTTTGATAACCGGCCCTTGGGAATGATGCCAGTCACACAATTTAGTGTTCTGTTATTTTCATACCTGTTTTTATTCCCCAATAATCTTAACCAGAATCCGTTTCCGTCGTCGGCCGTCGAATTCATAATAAAAAATATGCTCCCACGGTCCCAGGTGGAGCCGCCCATCGGTGATGGCGACGACAACCTCGCGGCCCATGATCTGGCGTTTGTGATGGGCATCGGCATTGTCTTCGCCCGTGCGGTTGTGCAGATACCCGCCGGAAGCAGGATCACTACCCGCATCAAAGGGGGCCAACTGTTCCAGCCAGCGATCATAGTCAGCATGCAGCCCCGATTCGTTGTCGTTGATGAAGACTGACGCGGTAATATGCATTGCGTTTATTAGTATTAACCCGTCAGTTACGCCGCTCTCTGTGACCAGTTGTTCCACATCATCGTGAATTGATACGATCTGCCGGCGCTTTGGGATGTCCATCCAGAGTTCTTTAGTTAGTGTTTTTATTATTCGTCTCCAGAGAATGTTGAAAATACCAATTCAGTTCCAGACGATCCTGAGAACAACGAGGGATGATAATAAATAAAAAAATTACTACGTAAAAACAACAGCCGCATTGAAATGTGACAACGCGTCGCAGCGACTTGTAAATAGATATCTAGATCTTCTGCGTAGAACTGTTGAAAAGTGGTAGCAAAAGATGCATAGGTCACTTCCCTGATACTGGGGAGAGAAGTGACCAAATACTGGATTGCAGCTGGTCTAAGTAGTGCAGGGGATTTCTACAGAATTTGGCTTATCTATCCCGACCACTTTCATGAGAAATTAGTGCTATTAACGTAAATAATATAGATAGCGTACTGATCCAGCTCGTTCGTCAAATGTGATGACGAAGTTGATACACGCAATGCGTTCTAGTGAATAATTATGTGAGCTCTTAATTTCAATTCGTTTAACGTTCTTGAATTTACTTTTCAGTGCGGTTTCAACTTTAGTACTACAATCTGTTGGCTCATGATTGATATAGCATTTAATAATGTGCGATTCTTTTTCGTATGGCTTTTCTATTTCGTAGCGACAGTTTTCTTCGTCAAGCACTTGTGACACTAACTTTAGGATCTCGTTTTCCATCAGTGTTCCTTCTAAAAAATGATCTAAGCTCCTTTGAAAAAATGGTTTGAGCGATATTTTGTTCATATTCAGTCATTGTGAGGGGCATGTTTTCATTTGATTAATTACTTGGCATGTACAGTCTCCTTATCTTAGTTTTGGGTTTTGAGGCATCGTATTAACCTACTCGCCGCACGTTTAGTTCGTGTGTATTTTACACGAATTTAGGTTTTTTACCAAAATGGCCAAATTTAGCTATTAACTAAGCTCTGCGAAGGACTATTCACACGCCCCTGTCACAGTCTCTGAGCCTTACATTGGTTTGTGTACCAAATTAACGCCAGACGCCCCGTAGAACGGCGTATAGAGGCTGGAGTACGTTCTTTTTGTGTAACCGTTTCAGCAAATACACGGTCTATCAACGACTGAACTGAA
>TARA_R110000868_G_scaffold3811_12_pt1 | contig 56595 bp, 49 predicted proteins | sample TARA_R110000868 | Tara Oceans TARA_R110000868 (sample SAMEA4397489) | marine metagenome | biome: Polar Biome; feature: [SRF] surface water layer (ENVO:00010504); material: water (ENVO:00002006), including particulate matter (ENVO:01000060) such as... | depth 5 m | reverse complement strand
AAACTTGGTAGTTTTTTTAAAGAATATTGCAAATATGCAAAAAACCAAACTGAAATAGATGGTAATCGGCATACATGGTTAATAAAATTCGATGAAATACTAGCCTTGGCCGGACATAAGAATGGTTGGTTTACCCCTGAAAATATTTTATTTAGCTTGGAAAGTTGGGCGGAACTATTAACACCTCCAATGTTAGAGAGTTGGCTAACTCCTTATGAAGTGGATAAAAACAAGCCTAAATCCGTTGCGCTGATTATGGCCGGTAATATTCCCTTGGTGGGTTTTCATGATTTTTTAAGCACCGTCATTACAGGCAATAAGGCCATAGTGAAACTTTCATCCAATGACAAAATATTACTGCCCTTTGTTGCCCAATATTTAATTGAAATTGAACCGGCCCTAAAGGATCAAATTTCTTTTGCCGATGGTAAACTGGAAGATTTTGATGTCGTAATTGCTACAGGAAGCGACAATACATCTCGATATTTTGAGCATTATTTCGGAAAAAAACCTAATATCATAAGGCGAAATCGAAATTCGGCGGCCGTGCTTACCGGAAATGAAACAAATGAAGAATTGACAGCCTTGGGAGAGGATATTTTCAGGTATTACGGATTGGGCTGTAGAAGTGTTTCCAAATTATTTGTGCCAAAAAATTATAATTTCGATGCTCTTTTTAACGCCGTATACCCCTATAGCTCCATTATTGACCACCATAAATACGCCAACAATTATGATTATAACAAGGCCGTGTATCTGATGAGTTTATTTAAAATATTGGAAAATGGCTTTCTTATGTTAAAGGAAGATCAAAATTATGCCTCCCCTATAGCCACGGTTTTTTATGAGTTTTATGATTCCCTGGAAGATTTAAAAAATAGGCTATCCAAGGAACAGGACAAGATCCAATGTGTTGTAGCCAATAGCTTTATGGATAATGAGATCGCATTTGGCCAAACCCAAAAACCATCGTTGAACGATTATGCCGATAATATTGATACAGTTAATTTTTTGTTGAAAACATAATGTAAGAATCTTTGGTTGCATTATGAAACTTCCTAAAATATTTATGACCTTTAACCCTTAAAAAATAAAAAGCTTGATTTTATAATATTCCCATAAAAAGAATTACCGAGTTAGTGATAATCAAACCATAAGGATAATTACTGCCAAAGGATAGACATCATTATTTTAACCCTTAGAAATAGAATTTAATCTTTAAATAACCATAAAAAGAGATAAATGAAAAAACATAATTTTAGTGCCGGCCCTTGCATTTTGCCTCAGGAAGTAATTATAAAATCTTCTGAAGCCGTAATGGATTTTAATGGTCTGGGACTTTCCCTTATCGAAATTTCACATAGAAGTAAAGATTTTGTAGCTGTCATGGACAAAGCCAGATCTTTGGCCCTAGACTTATTGGATTTGCAGGGAAAGGGCTACCAAGCTTTATTCCTACAAGGAGGTGCTAGCTTGGAATTTTTAATGGTAGCCTATAATCTATTGGAAAAAAAAGCGGGATACCTCAATACCGGTACCTGGGCAGATAAGGCAGTAAAAGAAGCTAAACTTTTTGGAGAGGTAATTGAAGTGGGCTCTTCCAAGGACGAGAATTTTAGTTACATACCAAAGGGTTATACCGTACCCAGTGACCTGGATTATCTTCACCTAACCTCCAATAACACCATTTTTGGAACCCAAATAAAAAAATTCCCAAAAACCAGCTGTCCATTGGTTTGCGATATGAGTTCCGATATATTTTCTAGACAATTGGATTTCTCACAATTTGACCTTATCTACGCAGGTGCTCAAAAAAACATGGGGCCAGCGGGAACTACATTAGTGGTGATAAAGGAAGATATTTTGGGTAAGGTAACCCGTAAAATCCCTTCAATGTTGGATTATAAGGTGCATATAGACAAAGAAAGCATGTTTAATACCCCAGCTGTTTTTCCTGTTTACGTTTCCATGTTAACGCTGGAATGGCTACAAAACTTAGGCGGAATTGCTGCCATAGAACATATAAACGAAAAGAAAGCACAGCTGCTGTACTCAGAAATAGATTTGAATCCTTTATTTAATGGGTACGCCCATAAAGAGGACCGTTCCAATATGAACGCTACCTTCACCTTGGCCGAGGAAAAGCTTAAAGATGTATTTGACGGAATGTGCAAGGAAGCTGGAATAATAGGACTAAACGGTCATCGTTCCGTTGGTGGTTACAGAGCCTCTATGTACAATGCCCTTTCGTTGGAAAGTGTAGGTACCCTGGTAGATGTTATGAGCGAATTGGAGAGAAAAGCATAACATAAGGGAGTAATGGCAGTTTGTTTTTCCCTACCAATTTTAGTAAATAGTTAGAAATCAAAGAGCAAATCCTTAAAATATTGAGCAAAATATTCTTGAGGTCTGCTTATTTTCATTTCATAAAACTTAGAATTTAACAATTAGACTTTATAATGAAAATTTTAGCAAACGACGGAATATCAAAAAGTGGTATAGACACCTTGGAACGTGCAGGGTTCGAAATTCTGGCGGTCAATGTGGCCCAAGAACAACTTATTGCCTATATCAATCAAAATAATGTTTCGGTTCTTTTGGTCAGAAGTGCCACCAAAGTCACAAAAGAGGTTATAGATGCATGTCCCAATCTAAAAATAATAGGTCGTGGCGGAGTAGGAATGGATAATATTGATGTGGATCATGCCAAATCCAAAGGTATACATGTTATAAATACGCCTGAAGCCTCATCTTCCTCAGTTGCCGAACTGGTCTTTGCCCACTTGTTCAGCGGGGTGAGGTTTTTGCATGATGCCAATAGGAACATGCCTTTGGAAGGGGACAGTAATTTTAAGAAACTTAAAAATGCATACGCCAAAGGCAGTGAACTTAGAGGCAAAACTATAGGGATAATTGGATTGGGAAGAATTGGAGTGGCCACAGCTAGGATAGCTTTAGGGATAGGCATGAAAGTTATTTTTACTGATCCTTTTTTGGATGAAGCCACTGTGACTGTTCCTTTTTTTGATAACCGATCAATCTCATTTGAGCTTAAAAGTACTCCATTGGAAAACCTATTGAAAACGGCCGATTTTATTAGTCTTCATATTCCAGCACAAAAATCCTATGTAATTGGCAAAAAGGAATTCGGATTAATGAAAGACGGCGTTGGTATAGTAAATGCTGCCCGTGGAGGGATCTTGGATGAAGTTGCCCTTGTTGAGGCCTTGGAAAATGGCAAAGTGGCATTTGCCGGATTGGATGTCTATGAATCCGAACCCATTCCTGAATTGCGGATATTAATGCACCCGGATATTTCACTTAGTCCCCATATTGGGGCTGCAACGGAGGAGGCTCAAGATCGAATCGGGCTGGAGTTGGCTTCCCAAATAATTAACCTCTACAAATAAAACGAGTGCGGGAATTATCCAACTTATAAACTCTTTTTTGTATCTTCAAGAAAATTAAGTACTAATCGTAATAACTATAGAAATGTCGGGATTATTAGATCTTTTAAGTAGCCCTTTGGGGAAACAATTAATTAGCGGCGTTGCTGGTCAAACGGGACAACCTGAAAACAAAACAGCAGACGTATTAAGCATGGCCATGCCATTGCTATTGGGAGCCATGAAAAAAAATGCTTCTTCACCCCAAGGGGCTGAAGGGTTAATGAGTGCCCTTTCCTCCAAACATGATGGTGGCCTTTTGGATAACCTTGGAGGATTGTTCGGAGGTGGCGTAGATCAGTCAGTTATGTCTGATGGTGCCGGAATACTAGGTCATGTTTTCGGTGGAAAACAAGCCAATGTAGAGAATGCCCTTAGTCAAAAATCAGGATTGGACGCAGGAGCTGTGGCCGATATCCTAAAAATTGCAGCTCCACTGGTCATGGCGTATTTGGGAAAACAAAAAGCTCAAAGCAATGTAAGTGATGCCAATGGACTAAACAGTTTATTGGGCAGTATGTTAGGAGGACAGCCTCAACAGAACCAGAGCTTAATTACAACCCTTTTGGACGCTGATGGTGATGGTAGTGTTTTGGATGATGTTGCCGGAATGGTAATGGGAACCAGCAAAAAGAAAGGTGGACTGGGAGGATTGCTCGGAGGCCTTTTCGGAAAATAGCAGTTTTAACATAATTTGTGAAAAGCCATTTGTTTCCCAAATGGCTTTTTTTGTACCTTATAGAAAGAAATGGAAGCAACTCGAAAAGTAAAATTAAACTTAGTGTTATTCCATATTTCTATCACTACCATTGAAAAATAAGAGCTATGAAAAAGAATATTTTTATAATAGGAATAGTTACGCTATTTGTGTTTTCCTTAATTAATTGCAGCAGTTCAAAGAGCGCAATTTCCATATCTGATGACGAGAAGGCGGCTTTTTCCCAAACCCAGGGAGACACTATAGCCATCAAAGATGATAAAACAGAATATGAAATAATCATCATAGAGCCCGGATTCGACTTTTGGCTGCAGAGCATTGCCAAACCGGAAGGATATTATTCCCAATCTTACTTGGAAAATAGAAACAGAATTTATGTTTTGGAATGGAATTCAAGGGTGAGGCAACCCTTTAGGTTTAGCTCCAATCTATATGAATTGCAGATCGACTATGACTCCAATACGGATTACGGTTATGAGGTTAATTACAAACTATATAATTACTTTATTTATTTCCAACGTAAATACAATCAAAGATTGGGACCATTTGTTCCGCGTGTATAAAAAGTTATCTTTGTCATGATTTATTAATGTATGAAGAAATTAAAACAACGTTGGGGAGTAAACTCTAATCTGCAGCTAGCGATAATTTTTATAGTATTCTCCATTACTGGTTCATCGGCAGTTTACGCCGCAAAACCCTTTCTAAATTGGATTGGAATGAATAGGGACAACTTTTCTCCCGATTTTATTTGGGGCGGACTTATATATTTATGCTTCCGTATTTTATTGATTTTCCCGATTTATCAATTCCTGTTGGTTATTTACGGATGGTTATTTGGTCAATTCAAATTCTTTTGGGAATTTGAAAAAAAGATGTTAAGTCGGTTGGGCCTAGGCTTTATGCTTAAGTAAACCTAATTGGAACCTAAGTTATGCCATGGACCTCGATTAGAAAATGGGTACTATGGTGTATTGAACTAGGGAGTCCATCAGAAACGCAAAGTTTGCCTGCAGATCCAATTGTAAAGAATCTTTAGACATGTGTTGGTGGGTCCTAGAAATAAATTATATTTTTCTTAACAAAAATTTTGTTTTTATACCATTAGATTTGAAGTGTGAAGATAAATTTAAGAAATATCCTATTTTCTTTTATTGCTGCCTTATTGGTCGGTTTAATAACACTTCCGTCAATATTAAAACTGAAACATGCCATCCTTGAGCACCATACCTTTGTGTGTAAGGAAAAGGGTAAACTGCATATCCATGAAGTAGAATTGGATTGCGATTATCATAAATTCAACACCACGACTTATTATTCCCAACTACAACAACCATTTAGCACATTTACAGACATCCCGAAATCGAAAAAAATTGTAAACTTCTACAATTTTTTAAGCAAGTATCAAAAACTTCATTTCTCCCGTAGAGGGCCTCCCCTACTATCCTAATTTACCATTTACAAATTAAGATCTCTGATTTTCATCAAGGAAGATTTTCAATCCGAACAATATACATAAGGGTTGGAATTTTTCAATGTACATTTCCATTTAAGCGTCTTTAAAACTGGTCATGGGATATATAGACAGGTATTGTCATTATATGAAATTTTATACGGTGATATACCTTCAGAAGTGATCGGAAAAATCCAAGAAGTTTGCTTCTTAATTTAAAAATTTCCCTTTCCGACTATAAATCGATTGGTGAGAACTGGGTCTTTTAATTCTAAAAAATAAAAAAAAGAACAACATTATTGTAGACACCATTCAGCATTTCTACAAATTATAAAATCATAACAAATGAGAAAAATATTCTTGTCAATACTTTGTATGTTGACAGTCATAGCGGTCAAATCACAAAATAGTCTTAGCGGTAAAATAACCGATCAAGAAAATGGTGAGGTTTTGGAGCAGGTATCCATATACTTCACTCAATTGGAAAAAGGAAGCGTTACCTCTTTAAGTGGAGAGTATAAAATTGAAAACCTTCCCGTTGGATCCTACAAGCTGGTGGCCTCCTTTATTGGGTTTCAGAGTTATTCCAGTACCATAAATATTACCAATGGTGAAAACCAATTAAATATTGAATTGGTACCCAGTGCCATTGAAATGGAGGAAGTAATAGTTTCCACTCCTTTCCACAAATTGCAAAGCGAAAATGTAATGAAGGTGGAGTACTCAAAGATGGCAACTCTAAAGACTAAAGGAGCCACGACGCTGGCGGAGGGAATTACGGATATACCTGGTGTAAATATAGTTTCGACAGGAGTAGGTATTGGCAAACCTGTTATTAGGGGGCTTACCTCCAATCGGGTTTTGGTTTACACCCAAGGCATCCGCTTGGAAAATCAACAGTTTGGCGATGAACATGGACTTGGCGTAAACGATGCCGGTATAGAAAGCGTAGAAGTAATTAAAGGCCCTGCCTCCTTATTATATGGATCAGATGCCATGGGAGGTGTACTTTACCTTAACCCTGAGAAATTTACCGAAGCCAATAAAACAGAGGGAGATTTAAACCTAAATTACTATTCCAATACCCAAGGATTAAATGGGGACTTTGGTCTTCGAACCTCAGGTAATAAACTGAAGTATTTAATCAGGGCCGGTACAACTTCACATGTAGATTATACAACTGGAAATGGGGATCAAGTTACGAATTCCCGTTTTAAGGAAAGTGATATCAAACTAGGGACCGCATATCAGTCTACCAATTTCAAAACTGAATTAAGGTACAATTACAACAAATCCGACCTTGGTATCCCTGAGGAAATCGGTATTCAGACCAATGACCGTACACCGGACCTTCCTTTCCAAACTATAAACAACCATATATTAAGTTCTAAAACAAAATTGTTTTTTGATACCTCCAATTTGGATGTAACCCTAGGGTATATCTTTAATAATAGAAAGGAATTTGAAGATGAGGGAATAGCCGCCTTGGATATGAATTTGTCCACTTTAAATTACAATCTTCTATACCATCTGCCTATATGGAATAAGTTAGAGACGATCGTAGGGGCACAGGGAATACATCAGACCAATACCAATTATGGGGAAGAAGTTTTGATCCCAGATGCTACTACTAATGATATTGGATTTCTGGCAACCTCACATATTCATTTTAATGAGAAGAATGATGTTCAACTTGGAGTTAGGTATGATCATAGATCCATTAAAGGAGATCAACATGGCTTAATTGGGGAAGAAGGCTATATTGCCGAATTAGGCAGGGATTTCAGCAGTTTCAATGCCACCATAGGTTACAAAAACAATTTTGCAAAAAACTTCAGTACCCGTATAAACATAGCCTCTGGCTTTAGGGCTCCGAACCTTGCCGAACTTACCTCCAATGGGGTACACGAAGGCACCAATAGATTTGAAATAGGTAATGCCAATTTGAGTAACGAACAAAATCTACAAACAGATTTGGCCTTGGAATATAAAAGTGAACATTTGGAATTTTATGCCAACGGGTTTTATAATACCATTAAAGATTATGTTTTCATAGCCCCTGATGGCACATTTGAGGGGACGGATGCCGTTTTTAGGTATGAGCAGGAAAATGCCGAATTGTACGGTGGGGAATTTGGATTTCACCTACACCCCCACCCCTTGGATTGGCTACATTTGGAAAGTAGCTATCAGACGGTAAGGGGCCAGTTAAAAAATGGAAGTAATTTACCCCTGATTCCTGCCAATTCCATAACAAATACGCTTAGGGTGGAGTTTCAAAAGAATAAAGAATGGTTACGAAGCAGTTATGCCTTTGCTACTTTAAACTCGGTATTTAAGCAAAATCGAATCAGTGATTTTGAAACACCTACAAACGGGTACACCCTATTAAATATTGGAATTGGCGGCCAACTCATTATTGCCCATCAGGATATTAATGTAAGATTAAGCGCTAATAACCTCCTGGACGAAAGTTATATCTCCCATTTGTCCCGATTGAAGACCGATGGTATACTAAATCCCGGAAGAAATGTTTCTGTCGGATTAAGCTTTCCGTTTTAAAACTCCAAGTATGACCGCATGCGGTTGCAATATATTTTTCCTACGGCTTAGGTTTCCCTAAGCCGTAGGTTAATTGTTTCCAAAATGATTTCGGAATTTTTTCATCCCCTTCAAAGCCCAATTCAATGGTGCCACTGTCCTCTGGAATATAATTCGTTTTAAATATATAGTCCCATAGACTAAGGCTTATTCCAAAATTTACACCGTATTTACCCGAGGGCAAATCATGCGCGTGATGATATAAGTGCATTACCGGATTGTTTAAAATATGTTTCAATGGACCCCAGGTAATCTTTATGTTGGCGTGGTTGATATGACCTATGGTTATGGCAAAAAAATGTACAATATATGCTTGTTCCGGTTCAAAGCCACCCAAAATCATTACACCAAAAGTTTTTAAAGGTTTGTACAAAACGTTCTCCATCCAGTGATACCTGAGGTGGGCAGCAAAACCCATCTCCTTAACACTATGGTGTATTTGATGAAATTTCCATAAAAATGGATACTTATGAAGTAATATATGGGTAAACCATTGTACAAAATCCAAAATTACAAAGAAGACCAATAGTTGGACCCATGAAGGAAATTGTGACAAATCCAATATGGCCAGGCTGCTTTGTTTTATTCCCCAATCTCTAAAAACTAGTCCCAATAACTTATAAAAACCACTTATTGCAATAGCGAACAGGAAAAAATTAAAGAACATATAAAATCCATCCAACCAGAAATCCCTTCGAAAAATGGATTGTTCTTTGCGCCAAGGAAAGAAAATTTCCAGCATCCAAACCACTAAAGAAATAATTATTAAACCCCAGAAATAATTGGTATACCAAGGTACTTCGAAAATAATAGACTTCCATGTCCAATTCGCAGTTCCTACAAATGCATTAATAAAAGCTTCAAAATATTTTTCCAAGATCTATTTCCTTTACATGTACCCACTACTCTACTGCTCTTTCAAAGGGTACCATTGTATATTAGTCAGTGCCTCCCGCCTTCCCTTACTCATTGGAGGATAATTTGTAACCAAATAATTTATGATCACCTTTTCGTTATCTCCCAAATCCCATAAATTCTGAGTTTTTTGCATCCAACGTATGGTCTCTGTCCATCTTTCTTCATTCATTCTGTTCTGTATCACCAATTGGGCGGAATGGCAAGTAGTACAATTATTAACCACGGTCATTAAACCTTCAGCGTCCTTTAATCCAGTTCTTAAATGGATGCCATTTTCAATCTTATCCCAATCTTCATCTTGGGTGTTTGGGCTTATTACTTCAGAATTGGGGGTACCCCCCTTAAAAGAAAAGCTCGATGGATCCATCATATAGGTAATTCCCAATATCCCTATAATCAAAACTAGGACAAAGAAAACCACTAAAACACTATAAAAGGATTTGACCTGCTTTCTAAAATTATCCTTTTTGTTCATTTAACTAACTTTTACAGCAATTCTATGGCATGCATTATTTAGGTATCCTTTGGGGTTCCATCCCGGCAACAACATGGGCTGACTAACATTATTGGAATCAGTGGCCCTTGCCCAAACCTCATAATATCCTGTCTTTGGGAAGTTTATACTTGCTTTAAAATGTTGCCAAGCCAACCTGTTTGCAGGCTTTTCCAATGTACAATTGGACCAAGTGGCCCCAAAATCAATGGAATAGGAGACTTTGGAAATTTCCAATTCCCCCGCCCAAGCATGACCTCTAATATTTAATTTTTTGCCCTTTGGAATCACTGCTCCTGATTTAGGATAGGTAATCAAGGATTTTACGGGCATAGATTCTATGATGCACATGTCCTCGTCCTTAACCTCTTCTCCAGGAGCAACTGGATGACAGGGAACCTTATAGGATGACCCTGTCATTTTTTCCCCATCATGTACTATATTTCGTATACTGATCGTATTCACCCATTTACCGGATGTAGATGCAGGCCATCCGCCACAAACCAAACGCAATGGAAATCCATGTACCAAGGGAATATCTTCTCCGTTCATTTTAAAGGCCAACAAGGTTTCATCCTGCATGGCTTTGGACATGGGAACACCCCTAGAAATAGGTTCTTTCTCAGGATCTCTGCTCAAATGTTGGTCTAGCGCGTGATAACCAATATATACGGCATCATCCTTTATTCCAACCTCTTTCAATACATCTTTTAGACGGACCCCTGTCCAGGTAGCACAACCTACGGCCCCGATGGTCCATTGGTTCCCTTTTGCCGGGGGATCAAATTCACTCCTACCATTTCCTCCACATTCCAAGGTAAGTTGATATGTATGGTGGTTGAATTTTGATTTAAGTTCTTTCAATGTAAAGGTTTTCTTTTCTTTTACCGATTCCCCGTCGAACGTAATAGTCCAATCCTTTACATTAATATTTTCCGGGACCAACCCATTATTACGGATAAACATATATTTATTGGGCGTTATCCTGTCATCCAATAAATGGGCAACAGCCTCCATATTCCATGGCTTGCTATTGAGAACTACCATTTCCTTATCCTTATTGAACATTTGAAAGGGGTCTGGGTCCTGAAGCCCCAATAAGGTGTAGTTCTCCGGGATTTTCGACCCAAAAACAATTTCCATACCCAGTATTCCGGCCAAAGTACCCAAGGTGGTCTTTTTGACAAAATTTCTTCTCTCCATTTAAATTAAATTGTAATAGTAGATAAATCTAAGAAAGATATCGGAAATTATAAGTAACAATAGTTACTTATTAAAAATGTATCCGCTAGGGTAGGTTAATGTTGCCTGACAATAAAATTACTTTAGGGATATGGATTTTTCTTTTTTGACAGACTTAAAAACATAGGTGTAAAACCACATGATGGTAAAGGTAGGAACAACGTCCAATCCAGGTAACATTTCTTCAACGAAGGTAATTACTCCCGCTGCCCGTCCTATCTTTCCTTTGTACAATCTTGTCATTAGCCATCCGGCCACAGGTGCCCAAATGATATCTGAAAATTCACCAATCCCTGGTATCACAAAAGAAAGCATTCCGATCCCATCAAAAAGCAATCCCAAAAGCAGATTTCTTAATTTATGATCTTTTAATATCGACATATTTAAAAAATAATAATTTACAACAACATTTAAATCAAATAGGGTGCCAAAACATTGATTCCTTTATCCGGCATGATTTATGACAATTTTGAACTGATCAATTTTAAAAACTCGTTCCGGGTTTCTATCTTTTCAAACTGACCTCTAAATCCTGAAGTAGTGGTCACCGAATTCTGTTTTTGTACCCCTCTCATCATCATACACATATGGGAAGCCTCAATAACTACAGCTACACCTTGTGGTTTTAGGGTATTGTTAAGGCATTCCAGAATATCATTGGTCAATCTTTCCTGCACCTGTAAACGTCTTGCAAAAACATCGACCACCCTTGGTATTTTGCTGAGACCAACAATATGCCCATTAGGGATATAGGCAATATGGGCTTTACCGAAAAAAGGCAACATATGGTGCTCGCACAAGGAATACACTTCAATATCCTTAATAATTACCATCTCATCATAAGACTCCTTAAACATGGCCCCTTTAAGAATGCTTACTGCATCCTGTTTATAGCCTTGTGTTAAAAATAGCATTGCTTTCGCAGCTCTCTCTGGTGTTTTTACAAGTCCGTCCCTACTAAGGTCTTCTCCTATTTCCGTAATAATCGATGAATATCTGGATTTAACCTCGTCGGTAATTTCTAGATTGTATTCTTCCAAACTCCTATATTGTTTCATAAATCTCTTATTTCTTTTATCCCAATATTATTAAAACCTAAATTACCACTTGCTTACTAGTTGTAGGGGTCATTTCATCTACATCACAATATAATCATTACCCTATTATAATAAAAAGAATATCCTATCGGAATTTCTGTATTATCCAGGTAAAATAAATTACATCATAATACTTTAAAGATTAAGGCCAATGAGAATAAGCATTTTGTAATCTTCCCGTTAATGTTTACTTTCAACCCATATTTAATAACAATGATCAAGGCTACAAATATTAATAAATATTACGGCAATCTCCAAGTACTTAAAGGAGTTGACCTTCACATTCAAAAAGGAGAGGTTGTATCCATTGTTGGTCCGTCAGGTGCTGGTAAAACCACGCTATTACAAATATTGGGTACATTGGATACGCAAAGCAATAAAAATGACAGTACCCTTGTGATTAATGGGGAGGACGTCACCAAACTATCGGACAAGGCCATGGCCAAATTTCGCAATAGCCATATTGGATTTATTTTTCAATTCCATCAGTTGTTGCCAGAATTTACTGCCTTGGAAAATGTATGCATCCCTGCTTTTATCAAAGGAACCAAGAAAGAAAAAGCGGAAGAAAGGGCCACAGAACTTTTGGAATTTTTGGGACTTTCCCATAGATTACAACATAAACCAAATGAACTTTCTGGTGGGGAACAACAACGGGTGGCCGTGGCCAGGGCATTGGTAAATAGCCCTTCTGTTATTTTTGCGGACGAGCCCAGTGGTAATTTGGATTCTGAAAGTGCCGATAATCTTCATAAATTATTTTTCGATCTCAGGGACAAATTTGGGCAAACTTTTGTTATTGTCACGCATAATGAGGAATTGGCCAATATGGCGGATAGAAAGCTGACCATGGTGGATGGCGCCATAACGTAATGAAAATACTCAATAAAGTATGGAAGTTTATACAAAGTCCGGTCTATATTGGATTGGTCCATATCCAAAATCACTTTAAACTAAAAATTGTGTCTGCCCTCCTCGCTTGGGGTATAATGTTGAGCCTAGTAGTTGGCGTCTTTAATGAATGGTTAATAAGCCTTTTGGGTATTGACCTTGGGGAACATGCCATTGAAACTTTTATGGAAAAATATTCAATCCTTTCCCTGTTTTTTATAGCAGTGGTTCTTGCACCAATAGTTGAAGAAACGCTTTTTAGAGGCCCGCTGATTTGGTTCAAGAATAAAAAATATTTCAATTACATTCTGTACCTATCCATTTTATTGTTTGCAGGAATTCATTTGTCCAATTTTAAAATGTCCAAAGAGTTATATTTTGTTGCGCCTTTTCTGGTGGCTCCTCAGCTTATTTTAGGAGCGTTTTTAAGTTACGTACGAGTTAAATTGGGGCTCAGGTGGTCTATTGGTCTACACGCCACCTACAATGCTATACTTATTACGCCCATCCTACTTTACAAACTTTTAAATATTCCCTTGGAATGAAACAGCAAGAACTCAAAGAATTTTTGGACGCCAAGGTAATTCAATATAATCATCCCGATTTTTTATCTACGGACCCTATCCAAATTCCACATAGATATACTAAAAAAGAGGATATAGAAATCAGTGGCTTTCTTACCTCTACCATTGCCTGGGGCAACAGAAAAAGCATTATTAACAATGCGGAACGATTGATGGAAATGATGGACTCCTCCCCGTTCGACTTTATAATGAACCATGAAGAGCAGGATCTTGAAAAACTCCATGGCTTTGTACATAGAACCTTTAATGTAGAGGATTTGAGGTATTTTATACGAAGTTTGAATAATATCTACAAGCATCACAGGGGTCTTGAAGAGTTGTTTGCCCTAAAAAGTGATGCAACTTCACTTCAAGCCTCCATCTCCCATTTCAAGACTATCTTCTTTGAGCTGGAGCATTTGTCGAGAACCACAAAACATGTTTCCGACCCTCTTAAAGGATCTGCGGCCAAACGCATAAATATGTTTCTACGATGGATGGTAAGAGACCCTTCCACTGGAGTGGATTTTGGTATCTGGGATAAAATTAAACCTTCGCAACTGTCCTGTCCTTTGGACGTCCATTCCGGTAATGTGGCACGCAAACTAGGACTTATCCATCGCAAACAGAACGACGGAAAGGCCTTGGTGGAACTGGATGCCAACCTTAGAAAATTAGACCCCCATGATCCCGTAAAATACGATTTTGCCTTATTTGGGTTGGGGGTATTTGAAAAATTTTAAGGTATTAGAACTTTTCCTATGATCGTTGATTATAGAACCTTACTAGGGTTCATGTATCTAAACCATGAACTTTATTATTTATCGTGATCATTAAGGGACTCCAAAATTTCCATTTCACTGTGTTTTTTGGAAAAGTTCATTGCACACTCTATTAAGGCCAAATGCGAATAGGCCTGTGGGAAATTCCCCAACAACCTCTTTGTCTTAAAATCTATATCCTCACTAAAGAGTCCTAAATGGTTGCTATAACTCAATAATTGATCAAAATGTGCCATGGCCTTTTCCTCATGACCTATTTTAAATAGACTATTAATAAACCAAAAGGTACAGATTGTAAAGGAGGACGACGGTAATCCAAAATCATCTTCATTCTTATATCTATATAGCAGTCCATCATTACAGAGTTCACGCTCAATGGCCAACACGGTACTTACATATTTAGGGTCTTTGGGGTCTATAAAACCGTAGGATTCCATTAATAAAACCGAGGCATCCAAATGCGGTGATCCATAAGATTGTGTAAACGCCTGCTTTTCATTGTTCCAGGCATGCTTATGAATATCCTCCCGAATCTCCTTCTCCAAAGTCCGCCACTTATCAATTTTACGTTGCTTGCCAAAGAGTTCGGCCACTTTGATAGCCCTGTCAACAGCCGTCCAACACAGTACTTTTGAAAATGTAAAATGCCTGTCTTCGGTACGGAATTCCCATATCCCCTTATCGGCCTCTTGCCAATGCTTATTTACGATCCACACGATTCCCTTGGTAATTCCCCAGAGTTCCTCCCCATTTTCTATTTCCGTATTAAATTTTTCCAATTGTGTGTATATAACATCCATTAGGATACCATAAATATCATTCTGTCGCTGTTTATAAGCGGCATTTCCTACTCTTACGGGTTTGGACCCCTTATACCCTTTCAGATGATCCAAAGTTTCTTCCGTTAACTTTTTCTCCTTGTTTATGCCGTACATAATCTGCAATTTCTCATCCTTATCAGGGATAAGGTCAATTATAAATTGCAAATACCGTTTGGCTATATTCTTATGACCTAATTGACCAACTACTTTAATAACCATGGAGGCATCCCTAATCCAACAGAAGCGATAATCCCAATTCCTAACCTCCCCTATGGTTTCTGGAAGTGAGGTTGTAGCGGCGGCCAAAACGGCCCCAGACTTGTCATAGCTCAACATCTTTAAAGTTAGGGCACTTCTTTTTATCTCGGCATCGTACTTCTTATAGGTGGGTGTATTGCTGGACCAATTTAACCAGTAGACTTTGGTGCGCTCCAATTCTAAATAAACCCTGTCCAAGGTAGGTTCCAATATCTTTTCATTATAACCCAGGAGAAAATAACCATCGCTTTCCAAAACTATTTCCCGTTGTGCCAGAACACTTTCCTTATCAAAGGAAGTATAAAGAAAAAAGGTATCGAACTTTACCTCATGGGTTAAACTAGCTATAAAGTTTTTTTTGACATAGGTATTTGTTTTCCCCATGGCGTATTCCAATTTAGGATTGTACAATACCTTGAACACCGGTTTGCCAGAAATCAGCTTTATATATCGTATAATTTCCGGTGGTGCATTGTATCCTCCACTTTGCTTATAATATCTTGGCATAAAATCTTGGACTTCAAAACTATTCTTACCATCGGTAAAGGAAGTGACCAAAATGGCCGTCAAGGGAATATACTTTTGATCTACAGTATAAGAGTCGTCCACCAATATTTCAAAACTACCTCCTATTTCATCATCAAGAATTTTTGCAAATATGGAAGAGGAATCAAATTCCGGCAAACAACACCAATCCAATGAGCCTTTCTTAGAAATCAATGCAGCACTTCTACAATTTCCTATTATTCCGTAGTCTAAATTATCCATATTCTATTTTGTCCTTTAAATAACCTTAATTAGTAGGTTTTACACATCATTTTACCGAAATTTAGGCAAATTAAATACGAATAACACTTAAAAATGTCAAATTATGGCCAAAACTATCATAATCTCAAATAGACTACCCGTACAATTACAAATTGACAATGGAAGCATCACCGCAATACCAAGTGTAGGCGGTTTGGCTACGGGTATGAAATCTGTTCATTCAGGAGGTGATAGCTTGTGGATCGGGTGGAGTGGATTAACCAATGAAGAAATTCCCGACGGACTTGCCCCTGAAATTGACAAAGCCTTGGCCAAGCATGGATCGTCCAAGGTAAATCTAAGTTCGCAGGAGGTGGATGGATTTTATTATGGGTTTAGTAACCGAACCATTTGGCCCCTTTTTCATTATTTTTTGGAATACTCAGAATTTGAGCTTGAAAGCTGGAATACCTATAAAGCCGTAAACCAGAAATTTGCGGATGCCATTTTGGAAAAATCAGGGGATGATGACACTATTTGGGTGCATGACTACCAATTAATGTTGGTCCCCCAAATGGTCAGGGAAAAACGCCCCAATATTTCCATCGGCTTCTTTTTACATATACCTTTTCCTTCCTACGAAATATTTAGAACCTTACCATGGCGTAAAGAAGTTCTAATGGGCTTATTGGGATCGGATTTGATCGGTTTTCACACCTATGATTACGAAAGGCATTTTTTAAGTTCGGTAAGGAGATTGTTGGGGCTGGAAGTAAGTTTTAATGAAATCCATTTGGAGGACCGTGTTATAAAAGTAGATTCCTTCCCTATGGGAATAGATTATAAAAAATTTAGCGATGCTGCAAAAATACACGATGCAAATAAATCTGACCAACGATCAGAATTGCAACGAAGACTGGATATGCACAAAGAATCCGATCCAGATGCCAAGTTTTTATTGTCTATAGATAGGTTGGATTATTCCAAGGGAATTGCAAAGCGACTTAATGCCTTTGAGTATTTTTTGAACAAGTACCCACAGTACAAAGAGAAGGTTAGGCTTATAGTCCTGGCCGTGCCTTCCAGATCAAATGTGCCTCAATATCAATTACTGAAAAAGGAAATAGATGAGTTGGTGGGAAGAATAAATGGGGAATTTTCCACTGTCAGCTGGACACCTATTTGGTACTTCTATCGCTCTATGCCCTTTGAAAACCTTATAGACCTTTATACCTCTAGTGATATTGCCTGGTTAACGCCGATTAGGGATGGAATGAACCTTGTAGCCAAGGAATATATTGCCACAAGAACCGATCAGACCGGTGTTCTTATCCTCAGTGAAATGGCTGGTTCCGCCAATGAAATGAACGAATCGCTCCTCATTAATCCCAATAATTTTGAGGAAATCGCGGACACCCTCTATGAAGCCATCAATATGCCGATAGAAGAGCAACAGGCCAGAAATTCAATTTTACAAAAAAGATTGGAAAGATATAACGTGGAAAAATGGGCCAATGATTTTATGACCTCCCTACAAAATCAGAAAGAAATAGATTATTCCTATAAGTCGCGCAAGCTGTCCAACGAAATGCTGAAAGTTATTACCGACGATTATAGGAAGTCCAAAAAAAGATTAATGTTTCTAGATTATGATGGTACCTTGGCCGGCTTTCAAGGTGACCCACAAAAAGCGAATCCGGATAAAGAACTGTACGACTTGTTGGACCGTCTCTCGGCATTGGAAAATACGGATATCTATTTGATCAGTGGTCGCGACAAAGACACCTTTACCAAATGGTTTTTACCAAAGAAGTACAATATGATCGTGGAACACGGGGTTTGGATTTCTGAAAATGGAGAGGCGTTTAGTATGCTGGAAAATGTGAAAAAAGACTGGATGGCAAAAATTCACCCCGTACTGGAATCTTTCGTTGACAGGACCCCAGGTAGTTTTATTGAAGAAAAAAATTATTCCCTGGCGTGGCACTACAGGAAGACAGATCCAGATTTTGGTCAAAAAAGGGCCACGGAGCTCAATACCGTTCTCACCAGTTTGATTGCCAATGACGATTTGAGCATACTGAACGGAAATAAGGTAATAGAAATAAAGAGCAGTAACGTAAACAAAGGTCGGGCTGCCATGCGCGTGTATTCCCAAAAAGAATATGATTTTGTATTTGCCATTGGAGATGATTGGACCGATGAGTTTATGTTTCAAGAATTACCGGATAGTGCCATAACGGTAAAAGTAGGGCGACAAAAAACTCAGGCCAGGTACTATGTAGACAGTATTAAAAATGTCAGGGATTTGCTTGAACACTTTGTGGATCAGCCAAAAAAATAAAGAAGAGCCCTGTTTATAACACTGGCAGCTTATTTTAATTGATTTAAGCCCCATAGATTTATTATGTTCCATTTTACAACAAGGCAATGAATTGAAGCAAAAGCACTTTATACTGCCTATCATTATTATTTCGCAATTCGCATGCACCTCCTTGTGGTTTGCAGGAAATGCCATTATTGACGACCTCATCTTAAAAACTGGTTTGGGAACAGAAATAATTGGTTATATACTTTCCTCTGTTCAAATTGGGTTTATAATTGGCACCTTGACTTTTGCCCTTTTGATGATCGCAGACCGGTTTTCACCTTCCAAAGTCTTTTTGATATGCGCCTTATTGGCTGCCCTTTGTAACTTGGTACTATTGGCCGATACTATTACTAATACAACCCTCTTTTTGGCCAGATTGGGTACCGGTTTTTTTCTTGCAGGGATATACCCTGTGGGCATGAAGATCGCTGCCGATTATTATAAACTAGGCCTAGGTAAGGCCCTGGGATATTTGGTAGGCGCATTGGTCTTGGGTACTGCGTTTCCGCATCTATTGCAGGGTTTAAAATTGAGTGAAGATCATACTATTGTAATTCAAATAACTTCCATACTAGCTGTTCTGGGAGGGGCATCCATGTATGTTTTGGTCCCCAATGGCCCGTACAGAAAACCAAGTACGGTTTTGCAATTACGCGCTGGAACAGCACTTTTTAAAATTCCTGCCCTTAAAAAAGCAGCATTAGGGTATTTTGGCCACATGTGGGAACTTTATGCGTTTTGGGCCTTTATTCCATTTGCTATAAAAACCTATAATTACATACATCAGGACCAACTTCCATTTTCCTTATGGACATTTGTTGTTATTGGACTAGGCGGTATTTCCTGTGCCATTGGCGGCCATATATCACTTAAATTCGGAAGTAAAAAAGTAGCCGTGACTTCCTTGCTGCTTTCTGGATTCCTGTGTATTACCTCCCCCTTATTCTTTCTCTTGCCTAGCTACCTATTTCTATTCGCATTTTGTCTTTGGGGACTATTTGTTACCGCAGATTCCCCTCAATTCTCCACTTTGGTAGCTAATGCCGTTCCCCTACAGTTGAAGGGCACAGCACTAACTCTTGTAAATTGTATTGGTTTTAGCATCAGTGTAATCAGCATACAATTGCTAACTTTCTGGTCGGATGCCGTGAATCCAACCTATATTTTTACCTTCCTGAGCATTGGTCCAATACTGGGATTATTGGCTATGCAAAAAGTAGGACTTAACAAATAATTAAGACGGTATTTTTGCGGATAAACGTAAATTACCAAGCCTAAGCCGAGACCAATGCACAAATTAATTACTGCTTGTTTATTTCTATTTTCTTACTGCTTATTTGCGCAAACAGACCAGCGTATTTATGATATACTGGATAAGGTTTCGGCAGAAAGAATTAAAAATGATGTTACCGTCTTGGCCAATTTTGGCACTCGACACACTTTGAGCGATACAGTCTCCAATATTAGGGGCATTGGAGCGGCAAGGCGATGGATCAAGAGCGAGTTCGATAAAATCTCCAACGATTGTAATAATTGTCTGGAAGTGTCCTTTCAAAAGGACTTGGTAAAAAAAGATGAAAATAGCCGAATACCCAAAGATGTTTGGGTGGTTAATGTCATGGCCATTCAAAGGGGTACCAAATATCCGGACCGCTATATAATTATGAGCGGGGATATAGACTCTCGTGTCAGCGATGGCAACAATTATACCTCGGATTCCCCAGGTGCCAATGATAATGCCAGCGGTATGGCCGGGACCATAGAGGCGGCTAGGGTCCTATCCCATTATAAATTTGAAAACAACATTATATATCTAGGGCTTTCCGGAGAAGAGCAAGGTCTTTTTGGAGGTCAAGGTTTGGTGAAAAGCGCCAAAGCAAAAGAGTGGGATATTATTGGAATTTTCAACAATGATATGATTGGCAATATTAAAGGGGTAGATGGTATTATTAGCAATACCGATTTTAGAATTTTTTCAGAACCTGTACCCCCGACCGAGACAGAAAAAGAGAGAAATATGCGCCGTTATTATGGCGGAGAGGTGGATGGTATTTCAAGACAATTGGCCCGTTATGTATATTCCAACGTAAAAAACTATATGCCGGAAATGAACCCCATGATGATCTATAGATTGGACAGATTTGGACGGGGCGGTCACCATAGGCCCTTTAATGACGCTGGATATGCCGGTATCAGAATCATGGAGGCACATGAAAATTACACTCAACAACATCAGGACATTCGCGTAGAAAATGGAATTGCATATGGCGATGTCCTTGAGCATGTAAATTTTGAGTATGCCAAAAAACTTACCTCTGTAAATGCCATAAATTTGGCCTCTTTGGCTTGGGCACCCCCTGCTCCCAAAGAGGTGAAAATTGGGGGAATAGTAGAACCTTCGGTGAAGTTTGAATGGAGTAAAGTCCCAGGAGCAGTGGGATATAAAATTTATTGGAGAGATACCACCTCCCCAACTTGGGATCACCAGAGATATGTAGGTGATGTTTCTGAATATACCTTGAAGGGTGTGGTTATCGATAATTTTTTCTTTGGGGTATCTGCCGTAGGGAAGGATGGCTTTGAAAGTGTAGTAGTTTTCCCCAATGCAATTTTAAGGTAATAAAAGGTAGTTAGAATTAAATTTTATGAAACTAAATTTTCAATTACTTTTTGTAATATCAGTGTTTCCTATCCTGTTGTTGGCCCAGGAATCCAATAAATTGTCCGAGTCCCCCAGACATCAGGAATGGGTAGATCTCCAACGGGAAAATGGCAGTATCTTAAAAGCCTTTGTAGTTTACCCCGAAAGTCAGGTCTCTACCAAAGCGGTTATACTTATCCATGAAAATATGGGCTTAAACGATTGGGCCAGGACCTTTTCGGACGAGTTGGCAGGCCAAGGTTTTTTGGTTATTGCCCCAGACCTAATATCCAATACTGTGGAGGGTATTGTTAAAACGAGCGATTTTGAAAATCCCGATAAGGCTAGGGATGCCATTTATGCCCTGGACCAAGAGCAAGTCAATAGGGATTTGGATATGGTTTATGCCTATATAAATAATGACCCCTCCAGTAATGGAAAAGTTTCGGTTCTTGGATTTTGTTGGGGCGGATCTCAAAGTTTCAATTATGCCACACAAAACCCTAATCTAGAAAATGTAATGGTGTATTACGGCACTGCTCCCAAGGATTTATCGACTTTAAAGAATATTAAATCTCCCGTCTATGGTTTTTATGGTGGAGCCGACAATAGGGTGAATGCGACCATTCCTAATACTGAAAAAACAATGAAAGAATATGGCAAACCCTACATCTTCGATATTTATGAAGGCGCCGGACATGCTTTTATGAGGAGAGGAGCAGTTGAAGCCTATGGTCCAAATACTATGGCCTATGAAAAATCTTGGAAAAAATTATTATCCCTTTTAAAATGAAAAATATTACCACAGCACTACTGTTGGCCTTGGTAGCAATTTCCGGCTATGCACAACAAATCACTTTTACGGAACAGGATTCCCTTAGGGGCAGTATTACTCCAGAGCGCTCTTGGTGGGACTTAAATTTTTATCATTTGAGTGTTAAGGTGCAGCCCAATAAGAAATATATTTCGGGCAGTAACCTAATTCGCTACACCGTTTTGGAGGAAAAACAGCGGCTTCAAGTGGATCTACAACCACCATTAACTATAGAAAAGGCCACTCAGGATGGTAAGGCCTTAAAAATAGTATCTAACGGGAACGCCCATTTTATTACCCTTCAAAAACCACAGTTAAAAGGGGCTATAAATGAGGTGGTGGTGTATTACTCAGGACACCCCAAGGAAGCGGTCCATGCACCATGGGACGGTGGCTTTTCATGGAAAAATGACAACAATGGTAAGCCCTTTATTGGTACTTCCTGTCAAGGCTTGGGTGCCAGTGTCTGGTGGCCAAATAAAGACCATATGTATGACGAAGTAGATAGTATGGCCATTAGTATTACAACCCCAAAGGATTTAATGGATGTCTCAAATGGGAGACTTTTAAAAGTGGAAGAACATAAAGATAGTAATACCTACCATTGGTTTGTGGCCAATCCTATCAACAATTATGGCGTTAATATTAATATGGGGGATTACGGGCATTTTGGCGAAACCTACAATGGGGAAAAGGGAAAATTGGCGATGGACTATTATGTTCTAAGGGACAATTTGGAAAAGGCAAAGCATCAATTTAAACAAGCGCCCTTAATGATGGAGGCCTTTGAACATTGGTTTGGCCCCTACCCTTTTTATGAGGACGGATATAAGTTGGTTGAAGCTCCTTATCTGGGTATGGAGCATCAAAGTTCCGTTACTTATGGCAATCAATTCAAGAATGGATATTTGGGCAAAGACCTTTCCAAGACAGGTTGGGGACTAAAATTCGACTTTATCCTTATCCACGAATCAGGTCATGAATGGTTCGCCAATAATATTACCTATAAGGATATTGCCGATATGTGGATCCATGAAAGTTTTACTGCCTATTCGGAAAACTTGTATTTGGATTACCACTTCGGTAAAAAAGCCTCATCGGAGTATGTTCTTGGTACTAGGGGCAATATTCAGAACGACATGCCAATAATCGGTACTTATAACGTTAATCAAAAGGGTTCCGGGGATATGTACTATAAAGGTGCCAATATGCTGCACACCATAAGACAATTGGTGGATGACGATGAAAAATGGCGGACCATTCTGCGAGGGCTTAATAAGGAATTTTACCATGAAACCGTTACCACAAAGCAAATAGAGGATTATATAATGGAAGAATCCGGCATAGACCTTATCCCATTTTTTAACCAATATCTCCGTACCGTTAAAATACCTTTGCTAGAGTATAAATTGAATGGCCAGCAACTGCTATACCGATATACCAATATCGTTGAAGGTTTTGATATGCCCCTTAAGGTCAATTTAAATGGAACTGAAGCCTGGATCTATCCCACAGCGGACTGGAAATCAGAAGACTTTAAAAACTCTGTGCCACCATTTAGTGTGGATGAAAATTTCTATGTGGACTCCAAAAAAATTTGATTTTTGAAAATAATAGAAGAATTTTATTTTAAAACAAGTAGTGAATGGCAGAGCTGGTTGCACGATCACCATGCCTCCAGTTCTGGAGTGCATCTTATTTTTTACAAGGTGGCACATGAACAAGACAGTATGCGCTGGGAAGATGCTGTACAAGTTGCCATCTGTTATGGATGGATAGACAGCACCGTTAAAAGCCTTGGCGAAGGCAAACGTCGCCAATATTTTTGTCCAAGAAAACCAAAAAGTGCTTGGAGTAAGTTGAATAAAAGCTATATTAAAGAGCTTAGTGCCGCAGGAAAAATGCACCAAAGTGGTCTGGAAAAAATTAAAGCTGCAAAAAAGGATGGTTCCTGGAATGCCCTGGACGATGTTGAAAATGGGATAATTCCCGAGGATTTAAAACTCGCCTTCGGGATGGAGGAAATAGCTTATATTAATTACCAAGGTTTTGCCACTAGTTATAGAAAAAGCTACCTCTACTGGCTCAAGCAAGCCAAACGGGATGAGACTAGGCAGAAGCGGATAAAAGAGATTATATTGCTGTGCAAACAAAATAAAAAAACGCGCGACCAATAATTGGTTAGCTTCGTAAGAATCAATTATAATAATTATCTAAAATGGAAATAAATCTTGCAGTACTAATAGACGGTGATAATATACCTTCTGCCTACGTAAAGGAAATGATGGAGGAGATTGCCAAATATGGTAACCCCACAATAAAAAGAATATATGGTGACTGGACCAATCCTAAATTGTCCAAATGGAAGAATCTATTGTTGGAAAATGCGATTACACCAATACAGCAATATGCCTATACCACCGGAAAAAATGCTACGGACTCCGCTATGATCATCGATGCCATGGATATCTTGTATTCCAATAAGGTAGGTGGTTTTTGTATTGTTTCCAGTGATAGCGATTTTACACGTTTGGCCACGAGGTTAAGGGAGGCCGGTATGAATGTGATCGGTATTGGGGAAAAGAAAACCCCCAACCCGTTTATTGTAGCCTGTGACAAGTTTATCTATATCGAAATCCTAAAAAATCAAACTGAGGAGAATTCTTCGGAAACAAATGATAGCAAAAGAGACAAGAAGGACAATGTGGATAAGATTACCCAAAAGGAAATTAAACTCATTGCTTCCACTATTTCCGACCTTGCCGATGAAGATGGCTGGGCATTTTTAGGTGATGTAGGCAGCCTCCTTCAAAAGAAACAGCCCAATTTCGATTCTAGAAACTATGGCTTTCAAAAATTGACTCCCTTAATAAAATCGATTAAAAACTTTGAAATAGACCAACGGGAAAATGTCAAGGGAAGGTTTAAATTGATTTACGTTAGAAATAGGTAGTGTCCCTATTTTTAAGCTGGGTAGCCAATATTATTAAGCACTTAACAAGTATTTGAAATACCCTTATTTTAGTAGAATTTAACAACGGCACTGATGTAAAACCGATATCAAAATGAAAAAAATTAGTTTTCTTATTTGTTTTGTAACCTTTCTTTCCTGTTCTCCATCCAAGAAAGAAATCAGCCCTACCGCTTTGTTGATCACCAATGTGAATATTGTTGATGTAAGCACCGGAAATATATTGGAAAATCGCCAGGTGATAATCGATTCGGGCAAGATTAAAAAAATAGTGGATTCGGTGGAAAATGTTGATGGATATTTTACTAAAATACAAGGTAAGGGTAAATATCTAATCCCTGGACTAGCAGAAATGCATGCCCATATTCCTCAACCTCCGACGAGCGATGTACGTATTAAGGAAACCTTATTTTTATACCTATCCAATGGTATAACGACTATTAGGGGAATGCTGGGCCATCCTTCACATTTGGAATTAAGGGAACAGGCCAATAACGGTGATATTTTGAGTCCACGTATATTTTCTTCAAGCCCCTCTTTTAACGGTAACACTGTTAGTACCAAGGAGGAGGCCATACAGAAAGTTACGGCCTACAAAAATGCAGGGTACGACTTTCTAAAAATTCATCCCGGGATGACATTGGAAGTCTTTGATCAAATGGCGGAAACCGCCAATAAACTCAATATTCCCTTTGCAGGGCATGTCCCTGTCAAGGTGGGCATAAGACACGCCCTAAATAGTAAATACGCCTCCATAGACCATGTAGACGGTTACCTGGAAGGACTTGTGCCGGAATCCGAGGGGGTTGACCCTTCTATTAATGGATTTTTTGGTTTTGCCTTTACCCCAATTGCCGATACATCCAAAATAGATGAATTGGTAGAGCTGACAAAAGAAAAGAAAGTATGGGTGGTACCCACACAAAGTTTATTCGAAAGATGGTTTGCTCCCATAAGCTCCGATACGCTGTTGGATCAGGCTGAAATGAAATATATGCCCGTTTCCACCTTGGCAGATTGGAAGAGAAGAAAAGATGAATCCACGAGCCCTGATACCGGTTTTAACGCAGAACAATGGATTAAGTTTACTGCCATTAGAAGGGAGTTGATCTATAAACTCCAGCACAATGGACATGGCCTATTGTTGGGATCGGATGCCCCTCAATTGTTCAATGTTCCTGGGTTTTCAATTCACCATGAAACAGAAGGGATGGTCATGGCCGGACTTACCCCCTTGGAAATTTTGCAGTCGGGAACGCTGAACCCAGCGCTATTTTTTGGAAAAGATGATATTTTTGGGGCTATAAAAGAAGGCTTGGACGCGGATTTGGTTTTATTAAATTCCAACCCCTTATTGGATATTTCGGCACTAAAAGATATTTCCGGGGTTATGGTACGAGGAAAATGGCTATCCAAAGAATTTATAGACGAAAAGTTGAAGGACATTGCCAAAAACGCCAAAGAAGAATAATTTTTACGTGTTAAAGTAAATTTTCCAGCAATGTCTCACTTTCCTAAAAATAAATTCGATATATCATTTAAAAAAATAGAACAACACATAAAATAAATTTTAAATAATAACTCTAACTCCAAAGCAAGAAACGAATTATCATTATGAAGAAAATATTAGGCTTAATTATCCTTATCTCAACATTTACAAGCAACGCACAAGACAATGGTGAAAACAAATTGGGATCTTGGCATATGTATTTTGGCACCAACAAGATTAGCAATAAATTCAGTATCCACACAGAGGCACAGCTTCGTTATTATGAACAGGCCAAAAATTTTAATCAGTTGCTTTTACGAGCGGGTCTAAACTATCATATTGATGCCAATACATGGACCACCTTCGGATACGGATATATTGTTACGGATGGCAGTTTTGAGGAATTCCCCAATGAAAGAAATTCTATTGAACACCGAATTTTTGAACGGTTTTTCCTAAAAAATAAGGTGTGGGAATTTAATTTTGAACACAGGTATACCTTGGAACAACGTTTTTTGGATTTTGGGGATCGTACAGATGTACAGCATAGGATGCGGTATCGTTTGCAGATGACCCTTCCTTTGACCAATACCTTTTTTCTTAATTTCTACGACGAGATCTTTATCAATCTTCAAGATGATATTTTTGGCCAAAACAGACTCTATGCAGCTGTGGGAATAAACGTTACGGAAAATACCAGTCTACAGCTAGGCTACCTAAAAAATCATTTTTCAGCTGCACATTATGACCGACTTCAGATAGGTGTCACCTATAATCCCGACTTAAGAAGCATACTGAAAAAAAAATAGCCTTATGAACCTGCAAAAAGTAACTTTTAAGAATGCCAAAGGTGAAATTTTGGTGGGACGTTTGGCTCTTCCAGCCAATCAACTTCCTCATAATTTTGTGCTTTTTGCCCATTGTTTTACCTGTAATAAAAACTTTACCGCCATTAGGAATATAAGTAACGCCCTTACCGCTGACGGCTATGGGGTTTTGCGATTCGATTTCACTGGTCTTGGAGAAAGTGAGGGTGAATTTTCAGATTCCAATTTTTCGGGGAATGTGGAGGATTTATTGGAAGCGGCCAAATATCTAGAAGAGCATTACACCTCACCAACATTGATTATTGGCCATTCCTTGGGCGGAGCGGCAGCCATTCTTGCTGCCCAAAAAATAACCTCCATAAGGGCCATTGCAACTATAGGCGCACCGTCCAACCCCTTACATGTAAAACATATTTTTAAGGGTGATATAGAAACCATCAACGTTAAAGGAACTGCCGAGGTTAATATTGGAGGCAGAAGCTTTACCATAAAAAAGCAGTTCTTGGAAGATTTAAAATCACATTCCTTTCAGGAGACCTTAAATAATATTCGAAAATCTATTTTGATTCTTCACTCGCCCCAAGACGATGTAGTGGAAATAAAAAATGCAGAGGAGATTTACATTGCCGTTCGCCATCCAAAAAGTTTTGTTTCCTTGGATGGTGCCGACCATTTACTGAGTAATCCCAAAGACGCTTCCTATACCGGGGAAATTATTGGAAAATGGTCCAAAAGGTATTTGGAAATGCCGGGTTCCATAGCCTTGGAAACGGAAAAAGAAGTAGTGGCCAGTTTGGATACTGCTGATGGATTTACTACTCAAATGAAAGTTGGGAGTCATTATATCACCGCAGATGAGCCTGTTTCATATGGTGGGAATAATTTTGGCCCCTCTCCTTACCAATTGGTGTCGGCAGGCCTTTCGGCATGCACGGCGATGACCATTCAGATGTATGCCAAAAGAAAGAAATGGTCTTTAGAAAATGTGGAAGTGCATACCTCTTATCAAAAAGTACATGCGGACGATTGTCATAACTGCGATTCCAGCGAGGCAAAAATAGACACATTTCAAAGAGCTATAAAACTAACAGGGAATCTGGACGAAATACAAATTGCCAGAATATTGGAAATAGCTGATAAATGCCCTGTCCACAAAACTTTGGACACTGAAACAAGGATCCTCACCACACTGCTCAACAAATAGTTGAATGGAAGCTTGCAAGCTTGTATTAGGATACATAATAAAAAACATTTAATTACCTTCAAAGAATTGTCAGGCATTATTTTTTATGCTTAACTTTATACCTAATATTTCAATTTAAATATCATGAGAAAAATTGCTTTTGCATGCTTGAGCTTGCTTTTAATAACTGGGATAAGCTGTAAGGATGCCAAAAAAGGAGAAGATGGACCGGCTGTAGAACTAGAGGCCGCCTCTTCCGAAAAATTTAGTTTGGTAAAAGATTCTACCAAAGTTAGTTTCACGGCCTACAAGACCACTGAAAAATTACCGGTAGGTGGCAAATTCACCAAAATTAATTTTAAAGAAACCAATGAAGGCGAAACAGCAATGCAAGCCTTGAACGGTACCACATTTAGTATTCCGGTAAGTAGCTTATTTACTAATGACGCCACTGGCACCAGAGACCCCAAAATTTTGGAATTTTTCTTTGGAGTAATGGAGAATACAGAGCTTATTTCAGGAGTATTTAAAGTTGCTGGTGAGGATAAATGCTCTATAGACCTTACTTTAAACGAAAAAACCCAAAATATCCCATTAGATCATACGATGACTGGAGATAATGCCTATTCATTTAGTGGTGTAATGAATTTGGAGAATTGGGACGCCTTAAATGCCGTAGCCTCTATCAACAAAGCTTGTGAAGCTTTGCACACGGGAAAAGATGGTGTTAGTAAAACTTGGAGTGAAGTTGCCGTACACGCCGACGTTCTCTTGCAAAAAAAATAATGCTTAATTATTCAGGAAGGAGCATTGCCTAAATTACCTTCCTATGGCATAAAAAAAGTTGTAAAGAAAATCCCCGTATTTGTTTCCTACAAATACGGGGATTTTCAGTTCAAGTTTATTTTTTTTAACTCAATACGGTTGATTGATAACGCATTCAATACCCAAGCTTGTTAACTCAATAATTAATTGGTAAATTCAATTTCATAAAAATTAATTAAAAATGAAACATTTAAAGTTGATATTATTGACGTTTGTTTTCATAGCCTCCTATAGCTGTAAAGAAGCAAAAAAAGAATCCAAGGAAGTCATGGAAGATAAAAATGTCATGGAAAAGGAAATGATTGAAGTAGTTGGGGCCAAAACCCTAAATTTTACCCTAGAACCCAAAAGTGGAAGTAGTGTTAAGGGAGATGTTAACTTTTCTGAAGAAAACGGCACTGTTACCATGAAGGCAACCTTAGTAGGGCTAGCGCCTGGGGAACATGCTATCCATATTCATGAAAAGGCCGACTGTTCTTCTGCCGATGGGAAATCCACAGGCGGACATTGGAACCCTACCTTTTCACCTCATGGCAAATGGGGTTCAACGGAAGGATATCATAGAGGGGATATAGGTAATTTTACTGCTGACACCGATGGCAATGCCAGCGTGGAATTTTCTACTGATGAATGGTGTTTGGGCTGTAATGACGAGACCAAGAACCTTTTGGGAAAGGGAGTGATCGTACATGAGGGGATCGATGATTTTATTACCCAACCCACTGGAGACGCTGGAGGAAGGGTAAGCTGTGCCGGCATTATCGAGTAACAACTAATTGCAAATTTATTAAGCTGCTTATCGGGCAGCTTTTTTTTATCTTTAAAAAATGCTTGAATGGAATTAGATGTAATTGTAGGACAATTTCAAAAGAAGGATACTGCCGCTTTTGAAAAGCTGTATAATATGTATTCCGAAAATATTTGTGGTGTAATAAACACCATAGTGCAGAATACAGATGTTGCAGAGGAAATCTGTCAGGATGTTTTTATGAAAGTATGGAACAATTCCGAGAGCTACAATGTCTCCAAAGGAAGGTTTTTTACATGGATCTTAAATATAGCCAGAAATGCGGCCATCGATGAAATACGTAGTAAGTCGTATAAAAACAGTAAAAAGAACCTTTCTGCAGATTACTTCGTAGGTATTTTAGAAAGTACGGCAGATAATGAAAGTAATAAGGAAGACACCATTGGTTTAAAAAAGGTTTTACTAAATTTAAAAGAAAAGTGTGTCGAAATTATTGAGCTACTTTACTTTAAAGGCTTTACGCAAAAAGAAGTATCAAAAGAATTGGATATTCCTTTGGGAACTGTAAAAACGAGAAACAGAAGCTGCATTTCCCAAATAAGGAACAACTTGGCATTATAATATGGATACAAAGGAATATATAGCATCAGGTATTTTGGAACTGTACGTTGCAGGTACTCTTTCTCATTTAGAAAATTTGGAAGTATATCTAAATGCGGAAAAATATCCTGAGATAAAGAAAGAAATAGAGGCCATTGAAGCTTCCGTACTATCCTTGTCAAGAGCAGTTTCACCAGGAACAAAAGGTTTTGGGGACATCCAAAATAGGATGGCCAAGGAAGGTTCTCCCCTGACCGTTGAAACACAGTCTAAAGTAAGTTGGACAGCCTATTTGGGCTGGGCAGTTTCATTGATTTTCATGGCAGGATTAATTTGGTTATACGAACAAAATAACCAACTAATTTCCGATATAGAAGTGGTTGGTCTCGAAAACAATGCTTTGGAACAGCAGATTGCCGTTTCTGAATTTTCATTGGAAAAAACAGAGGAACTTCTAACGACCATTCGTGATAAAAATATTATCGTGGTGCCATTGGGAGGTCAAACGGTCTCCCCTACTTCTTATGCCAAAGCGTATTGGAATAAGAATGAAAAGAAAGTATTTATAGATGCCCAAGGTTTACCTGATCCTCCTGATGGATTTGTTTACCAAGTGTGGTCATTAAAATTAAATCCGCTTACACCGACAAGCATGGGGCTATTGGAAGATTTTCTAGAAGATGATAATAAGGTGTTTGCCCTGGCCAATCCCAATGATTCGGAAGCATTTGGAATAACCTTGGAACCAGCTGGTGGCAGTGCCACTCCCAATTTGGAACAACTATATACTTTGGGGGTCGCAACGTCCTAGAAAATTAGTCCTATCAAAGAACAACCAGTATTAAATAAGGTTTGTGGAAGTTTCACTTTTCACAGACCTTATTTGTTTTTGGTTCTGACTATGGTAACTATTTCACCATGTAATCTACGAACAGATAGCTTAATAAATTTCTAGGGCGTTTCAACACAAGAACTATCCTTTTGCTTAATTTTTACTAAATCTTTCTTTATGTTCCCCCTTCCAGGATTTTTAATAGCAATTTCTGGTTCGGAATTGGACATTAAGTAGCAAATGAATTAAAAATGTAATTATTTGAATGAATTGAACCATTGGCTTGCCTAAAAAGAGCCTAATCTTGGTTATAATAAAATAACTATTAAAGAATAATATTATGACACGGACACTTTACGCCAGATTAGGGGAATTAAAAGGTATTACCAAACTAGTTGACGATGTAGTAAACCTACATATGATCAATCCACAAGTAAGCCCAAGGTTTGTACCATATAAGGATCAACCAGAAATCCTTATGGCCATTAAGCAACATACGGTTCATTTTTTTTGTGCCGGTGCCGGTGGACCTCAAGAATACAAAGGCAGGGATATGGTAACAACACATAAAGGCATGAATATTTCGGAACAGGAATTTTTGGCCGTAGTGGATGATATATTGGAAGCTATGGATAAAAATAAGTTTGGGGACGAAGATAAAAAAGATGTTCTCGCTATCCTCTATTCCCTTAAAGGTGGCGTCATCCGGTTATAATAGAACATGCCATCAAACAAATGGAGCAATATACATTTAAGGTGTATAGTGGTATGCGCATTTTAAACATATGAGTCATGTTTAGTGTCAATTTTGGATTTTTTCTTAGAAAACGCCAAGGACGCTATAGAAAAGGATTTCAATTATTATTGGTTTTAAACTTTTACCTATATTAGATGCCTAAGACAATGTAATTATTTTTAATGTCAAAGTCGGTATACGACCATTTCTTAAAAAATTTAAAAAATAATTGCTTAAACATTTAAACACTTTTAGGTATGAGTAGAATTTGTACATCCGTATTGGTATGTTCTCTAATGATTTTGGGCTGTAAGTCCCCAACTCCAATTGAATCTGACCCGAATATTTTGGTCAAGGATGGTTTTGTGGTTGAAAAATTATACAGTCCAAGTGATATGGACCAAGGTTCTTGGGTATCTATCACCAAAGATGATAAGGGACGTTTTATTACGTCTGACCAATATGGTGCCTTATATTATGTAGAAGTGCCGGAAATAGGTTCCAATGGAAAGATCAAGGTAGATTCCATTCCTTTAAAAATTGGCAATGCACATGGACTTTTATGGGCGTACAATAGCCTTTATGTAATGTCTAATTCTGATAATCAAGAAGAAAGCGGATTATATAAAATTACGGACTCGGATGCGGATGGCACCTTGGACAAAATAGACTTCTTATACCAATTTGTAGGAAGGGGCGAACATGGCCCTCACGGTATCATTTTAGGTCCGGATGGCTTTATATACATGTCCGGGGGTAATCATACCCTATTGCCCAAAACCTTTAATTCAATTCAAAAACCTATTTGGGAGGAAGATCAACTTTTTGATGCCATAAAGGATCCCAGAGGCCATGCCAATGACGTAGTGGCACCAGGAGGTTGGGTTGCCAGAACCGATAAGGATGGTAAGGAATTAACCGTTATTGCAACCGGATTTAGAAATGCCTATGACCTTGCCTTTAATACGGACGGGGAACTTTTTACTTTTGATTCCGATATGGAATGGGACATGGGTTCCCCATGGTACAGACCTATAAGAGTTTGCCATATAACCAATGGTTCCGAATTTGGTTGGCGGACAGGCTCTGGCAAATGGCCTGCCTATTACCCTGATAATGTACCAAGCATAGTTGACATAGGACAGGGCTCACCAACAGGGGTCCTAGCTGGAAACACTTTAGACTTTCCTGAATACTATAAAAACGGTCTGTTTGTATTCGATTGGAGTTTTGGTACCATGTACTATATTTCAATGACTCCCGATGGGTCCACCTATAAGGGCCAAAAGGAAGAGTTTTTATCTGGGGGCTCATTACCCCTTACGGACGGGGTTGCAGGGGATGATGGCGCCATGTATTTTCTTACCGGTGGCAGGAGATTGGAGTCCGGAATGTACCGTGTATTCTACAATGGAGAGGATAAGGCCAAGGAGGTCGTGAGCACTCCCGTTACAGAGGAACAAAATCTTAGAAGAAAACTGGAGTCATTTGCATCTGAGGGGAAAGGGGATTTAGAGCTTATTTGGTCTTCCTTGCAACATTCGGACAGACGAATTAGATATGCGGCCCGAGTGGCACTGGAATATCAAGATGCTCAAATAATCCAAGAAAGACTGGTTGCAGAAAACAATCCTTCCATTTTAATTCAAAGTGCCATTGCACTTGCAAGGATAGGAAATCAGGAAAATAAGGAAGCGGCCATGACCAAGTTATTGGATATATCCTTCACTGATTTAACAACCGACTTAAAAACGGATTTAATTAGGGCATGTGACCTTTTATTTATTAGAGGTGATTTCGACAAAATTGTTAAAGCAGAAGTAGCCAAAAAGCTAGACCCCTACTACCCTACCAACAGTAATCAAGTTAACCGGGAACTAGTTCAGTTATTGGCGTATGCAGAAGATCCTATGGTGGTTCCAAAAACTATGGCGTTGTTGGACACTTTGGCCCAGACCAAAAAAATTACGACCATAATAGAAAAGGATGTAACCGGACGTAGTGAGCAATATGGAGGAACCATTGAGCGTATGAAATCCAATACTCCTCCTGCGGAACTGATACATTATGTAAAGGCTCTTAGTTATGCCCCTATTGGCTGGACCAAAGCATTGAGGGAAAAATATTTTACGTATTACTCAAGGCTCTTCGCTGCCAATGGCGGTGAAAGTTACTCAGGGTTCCTATTAAAAATAAGGGGAAATGCCCTGGTGCACGTACCACAGGCCGAAAGGGAAAATCTATTGGCTTTGTCCGGTGAGGAATTAATTCAGTTGAACAGTACGGATTTGGCCGACCTACCACATCCAAAAGGACCTGGTAAAAACTGGTCTGCCGAAGAAATAGTTAAGCTGTACAATACTGCGGGAGACAATGGGGATTTGAAAAACGGAGAGGATATGTATAAAGCGGTACTCTGTAGTTCTTGCCACGGCCTAAATGGAAAAGGCGCCAGCATAGGACCCGACCTTACCCAGGTAACTTCTCGTTTTTCCCCTAAAGATATTGCCGATGCAATTGTTAATCCCAACAAGACCATTTCCGACCAATATGAGGCCGTTGAAATAACCATGAGCGATGAAAAAAGCCATTGGGGAAGAGTAATAAATGAAACCAATGATACCATAGTTATCAATGAAAACCCATTAAACCCAAAACAACTAACAAAGTTGCTCAAGGCCAATATTAAGAAGCAAGAAGTTTCCAAGAGATCGGCAATGATGCCTTCCCTATTGAATAGATTGAATGAAAAGGAAGTAATTGACCTATTTTCTTTCTTAAAATCACAGGCAAGGAAATCAGAACTTCAATAATTACAATGCAGTAAAGCGGAGAGTAAGCAAAATACTGCACATTAATATTCATAAATGGTCCCGAAAAATATCGGGACCATTTTTTTTACCAATTGGTCAATTAAAGGTCCAATTTGTTATCCTCCCGGTCCTTTTTAAAGGGGAAACAAACTCAAAATAATTCAAAACCTATGAAATTTTACTAATTAATATTCCTACAAAATTCTAGACCTTTGCTAAGTTTAACACCCCAATATTCAATAATATGAACCTATCCATTATTTTCAGAGGAATAATTGGCTGCATTATTACCCTATTCTTCTGTTCTTCGACCGCCCAAGAAGCTAAGACCTACGGGGACTCCAATAGTTACGAGAACGGTAAAAGAGCTGACAAGTATCAACAACTGCTAAAATTGGGATATAAGGAAAATGAAATTTTTGAAGACTTGGGCAATGCCAACTTTTTAGTCGAAAATTATACAGAAGCTATATTTTGGTATCAAAAATTGATCGATACCAACACCAATACCACCCTAAGCGGAAGCTATTATGAAAGATATCTTTTCTCTCTAAAAAAGATTAGATCTACAGTCCAAGATAGTAACTCCGACGATAAAGACTGGCTTGCACAAATTAAGGTAGACTACCAAGTAAATAGCAACTTAGCGGAAAGTAACCCTATTCCTGAAAAGGAAGGAAAATATCGGGATTTCAATTTTCAACAGAACCAAGAATCTGTGGTTTCCCAAGAACTTACCTTAGAGGATTTAGGTCTGGAAAATGAGTTGCCATCCAATATTGAGGATAAAGAAAATTTTAAATTCGCCTATAATGCGCCCATTGCCATGACCGCAGATGGTAAAACTGCCTATTTTAGCAAACCTGTCTATTCAAAGCCATTATATGGGGTCCTTTCAAAAAAGGAATTGGTACACAGAATATACAAGGCCGATAAGGTAAACGGGAAATGGCAGAACATAAAAGAAGTTGCCTTGGCACCCAAGCATTTCTCGGCCATTCACCCTACCATATCACCTGATGGAAAAAGATTATTCTTTGCCTCCAATATGCCTGGGACCTTTGGTAAATATGATATTTATGTAGCAGACATTCAAAGGGACGGCTCCTTTGGTTCTGCAAAAAATCTAGGTCAAAAAGTAAACACGGACGACAATGACCTATATCCAAAGATAATTGGGGGATCTTCCTTAGTTTTTGCATCGGAAGGACGACAAGGCTTTGGTGGACTTGATGTATACATGGTCCAGGTTGATCATAAAAAAGTGGGTACCTCCGTTAACCTAGGAACCGACATTAATAGTATTGAAGATGACTTTTCAATTTCAATAACAGGAAAAAACGGGATGGGCTACGTTATGTCCAACAGAGGTGAAGCCAAAAGTGTTCCCCAACGAGTGGCATTTACCTATTCCAAGGATAAAAGGGAAAGGTTATTGGAAAAAAAACAATTCAATATTTTAGAAACCATAAATGACAATTCGCAAATTAATTATTCAAATACTGTTTTCGAAGAGTAACACTAACATGAATGACAGAAACTCAAATAATTAAACCATATTGAAGTAACAAAACTATGATAAATTAATAGTAGGAATTTACCTACAGTATAGTACTTTGGTCCTCAGTAATTTTTGGACTATTTCTAGTACACTTTTCTGAAGCCCCGACCAGGTTCGTGGTCAACTTAAGATGAATGATCCAAGCTAAACGAGAGACACCCATCTATGATTATAAGGAACACATTATGATCGGAATAACTTAAATCTCCCCCCCTTGGATGAACTGCAGAGTTGCCATATTTAACAAGGTATACTTCCTTATATTTGCTTGCATTCTGCTGTGCGAAACCACCCTTTATTGTCAAGAAACTAATTCTGACTTTAGTTCAACGACATCCTATCACAACCAATTAGTCTTCAATAGATTTCTAATTCATCCTGCCTTTTCATTGGTAAGGGAAAATAAATCCTACCTAAATATCCTACATAGGAACCAGTATGCCACCTTTGCGGATAACAATCAGAATTACTTTTTAGGATATAGCAACAAGATAAATGACAATGCGGCAGTCGGAATTGGCGTCTATACCCATTTGGAAGGTGTTATGCAAGAATTTGGACTAAATGCCAACTATGCCAACTCAACGCAACTTAGTAAGAAGAGTGCATTGACTTTTGGGGTAAATATCACCTATATAAATCAGGGGATAGATAAAAATCGGGTTATTGCCTTGGAGAATGACCCTACATTATTGGATGCCAGAAAAGAAACCAAATTGGCAGTTCAACCTGGGATAGCCCTATCTATAGGTCAAATTGATTTTGGCTTGTATGCGGAAAATCTACTCAGCTATAATCAAACCACAAATAGCATAGTCACAGAGTTTAGTGAAAAGACCTTGAAAGCTTCATTACAATATACGTATATAATGAATGCTCGCAGGGGCTTATTTTCGGAGGCTAGAATTATGCCACTCATACAGTTGCACAGCAAGGAGGAAGCCAATTTATCGTTTATGGGTTCCGTATTGTTAGATCTGCCGGAATATGGTTGGTTACAGACCACTTTAGACAACCAGTATGGATTATCCGTGGGTCTTGGGTTTAATCTTAGCAAAAAGATATCCATCGGATATGTATTTGAAAAAAAGTTTTTGGATTATGGGGCCAGCCTTGGCTGGAATCATGAAATAACTTTAGCCTATACCTTTAAAAACAACTCATCCAATCCAAGGAATTACTTGGCTAAAAACCGTACCAAAAAACCCTCAAAACCCAAGTATGACAAAATGGAAGTTCAAACCAGGAGATATGAGGATCAAATTGCCAAGTTGAACGCTAAAATAAAAAAGAGCGAAACAGCACAAACAGACCTTTCTTTTCCGAGCCAACAGGAATCAGACGATTTACCTCAAAAAAAAGGTTCAGGGGCTCAAATGCTTAGGTTATCAGATGAAAATAACGATTGTGACTGTCAAAATTCACTGGCATATGAAAATCATTTACTCTTAAAAGAGTTGGTCAAAAATAAAAGCGCCAATGACCATATTATTAATCTCACAGTCAATACAGGTACTAATGGCACTACTAGTACTACTGCGAATACTGGTTTGACCGAGAAAAGTGGGGGGTGTCAAAATACCCTTGCCTATGAAAATCGATTAATATTGGATGGACTCATATTAAGACAGGACTCCTTGGAGACAGCAAACAAGAGGGAGATTGATAAAAGGTTCAATATGCTGGTAAATATCATTAAAGATGAAATAAAGCAAAATATGAAATCCGATCTTCAAAAATTGAACAATGACCAATACGAAACCGCTGTGACGGATATTCAAGAAAAAACAATCTACCGTATAAATAATGCCGAACGCAAGGAATATGCAAAATTACCCATTAGGATGGAACAGCAGTCCGGTATTGACGGCGTCAAATCGGGCTACTATTTGATTGCCAATGTTTATAAAAACAAAGAAAATGTAGATTCATTTATAAAGGATTTAGGCCAGAAGGGCGTAAACGCCAAGCAATTTTTTAATAAGGAAAATGGCCTCTACTATGTATATTTGGCCGATTTCAATAAGAAAAATGATGCTGAAATGGCGTATACTTCAGATCTGGACGGAAAGTATCAAAAAGATAAGTGGATCATGCAAGTTTACAATACCCCTGCTACTGCAGAGAACCTCTATGAAGACGAGGAGTAGCTAAAAGACCGCTTCAAGTAATGTAAACAATACGAAATATACTAAAATGGACATTCCCGACAGGTTACCATGATGTATCCGAAATGATAGAAATTAAGGAGCATCTCCTACAATCTTAGGATTTCTGTTTTGAGTTCCTAAATTGTCTCTACTATTCCTTATTTATCTCTTTCATTTTTAAAAAATGAAAAAAAGATTGGAAAAATTTTATACTCAAATGTCAAAATTAATTTTAGTTGTCTATGAACCAATCCATTACATAAACAATCAGAATATATCAGTAAAAGTGTTATTTAATTATGAATAATTCATAATAACCCTTTCAAAAATATTTTGTAGGAAAATACATCGTTTTTATTTAGTTTTCAGAAAATAAATTTCTATATTTAACATTTATTAACATAATTTTAAGTTTTAAAAGTAAACAATTCTGATTAGATCATATGATTTAAGACCTACCTAAAATCTTAATGAGCGTCCTAAGGCAATTTAAATATTCATAAAATAAATTAAACAGAAAGAGAAGCAACAAATCGAATAATCCCAAGTCCCAAACTATGAAGTCCCACATTAACCTAACAACACAACAGGCACAATTTACCAGCATTAAGAAGGCGAAGGTGAAAATGGCCTCCCCACATCCAATTCTGCAACACTTCAATTCAATAAATAATAAACACTTGCCTTTTTTAACAAGTTACTTAAGCCATAGTGAAACATATGGCCGGTGTTGAGCAAGGAATTAAAGTAATTCTGTGCTTATCATCCAACTGTGAATTCTTTAGGTTAATCCCTTATAGGTTGTAATAACAGTTTTGCACACTGACCAAATTGAATTGTGGTTGGGTAGTTATGTTGAATTACAAACTTTGTCCTTAAAAAAGCAAAAGGCTCAAATTAAAATTAGTAATGTTCCATTCGGGCCTTAACCATGTCCGTTTTAAATTAAAATATGTATTAAGAAATCCCCCAAACCCCACAAAATATGAAATCCAATATTCTAAAAATTATTGTAATAGACAACGACTTGTCTTTTCACAAGGCTTACCAATATTATTTTGAAACGTATAAAGACTATTCACTTGAAGGAGTATACGTTTCTGTAAAGGATGCGCTATTGGAGTATGAGAGGGTGCTGCCCGATATTATTGTTTCCGAAGTTTCAATGCCTGAAGGTTGTGGTATTGAAGGAATTGGCCACTTTAGAAAAAAAGACCCCAAGGTTAAAATTATCATGGTAAGTGCCGAAAATGATTTCGAAATTGTAAAAAAAGCATTCAAAAATATGGCGAATGGTTACCTTACAAAACCTGTTGACATAAATAGTTTGCACCGGGCCTTGAATGCCATAAAATACGAAGGGGCTACTATAAGCAATGATATTGCCAAAAAAATTATTTCAATGTTCCAAAGAAAATCATATGCTTCTTTTTCGGAAAGGGAAAATGAGATAATAGACTATTTATGCCAGGGAGCAACTTATAAAACAATCGCCAATAATCTATACGTCACCCCAAGTACCATAAACTTTCATATTCAGAATATTTATCTAAAACTGAATGTCAACTCAAAATCGGAGGCCCTGAGCAAATTGAAGGAATTGGAACAATCTGCAAATTTGATATAAACGATTCTACATTGTATGGTTAAAAACTTACTTTAATTTTTTTTGTTACTTTTTTTCAGGGAGCCATAGATTGGCATATCCTTACAATAGTGCATTGTTGAAGGGGCTATTTGGGTCTCAAATTTTTGAAGTTGGTTTAAAGCCAAATTCCTCGAATACGAGAGGATATTTGACGTTATTCATAAAAACGAAAAAAGGTGCTCTAAAGCACCTTAAAATCCGTCACGTAACGCAATTCCTTAAGAATTCATTGCCGATATAATAAATTCCTTAAATTCTTTTGAAATAGGAATCAGCGTATTGTTAATTAGAATATCCTTAGAGTTAATGGCATCAATATGATCCACATTTACAATATAGGATTTGTGGGCCCTATAAAATTTTTGTTGCGGTAATTTCTCCAAATAATCCTTCAATGGAGAGCGTACCAAAAACTTTTTATCTACTGTATTAACTTCCAAATAAACGTTGTCCGCCTTGATAAACTGTATGTCCCCAAACTGAATTCGATAATACAAATGTTGTTTTTTAACGAATATTGAGTCTTTCAAGACCTTGTTGGACATTAACCTATCATCTTCCTCTTCCTGGCTTTCCCCTGCCGAATTATTTTTTACGGAAATAAAGTTGGATAATGCAATTTCAATGGAAGTATACAAATCCTGTTGCTCAAAAGGTTTAACCAAATAACCATTAGGCTTAACCGTCTTGGCATTTTCAACGGTAGCTCGATCTGAGTTGGACGTTACAAAAATAAATGGAATATTATAGTTTTCCCGGATGTGCTTGCCCAGGTCGATACCAGTTTTATCCGAGGCCAAAATTATATCGATCAGCACAAGATCAACTTCCTTATTTTTTAAAACCTCTACTGCCTGTTCGTAAACAATAACATTATCTACGATTTCGTATCCAATCTCCTCCAACATGGATTGCATATCATCTGCGATGATCACGTTGTCCTCTACAATAAGAATTCTAATTGGTTGTTCCAAAGTGTATTTATTTGATTGGTTATTAACTCAAAATTACGAAAAATTATTAAAACTAAAATAAAAGAGAATTGCCAATAAAAAAGTGCTCAATGCCAACTTCTTCAATTCGGGATCAAGTAGAACCGTGTTCTTCAGTTTCCACATTTTATTTAAATGTATAAATATAGGTACAAATGCCAACAAATGAAGGGTATTTTTCCAATTCTGGAAATTTACAATGGTAAAGGTCAACATGCTTACAAAACTCAACAATATAAGCAGTAGATGATATTTTTTTCCATTTTGTACGCCCATTTTAACAATCAAGGTATTTTTATTGGAAAGCTTATCCGAAGCGTAATCCCTCAAATTATTAAGATTCAGTACCCCAGTGCTTAAAAGCCCAACGGCAATAGCTGGAAAAACGGACATTTCATAAAATGCTTTGGTATATAGAAACATGGACCCTATTACCCCGAGCAATCCAAAAAACAGGAATACAAACAAATCTCCCAAGCCTTTATATCCGTAGGCAGACGATCCAATAGTATATTTAATGGCCGCCCATATACTCAAAATTCCCAATGCCCCGAAAAGTATACTGTAGACAAGGTTCTTAGTCCCAAAAGAAAAGTATAAAAGGAAAATAACCAAAATAACAGAAATACCTATTGAAAATAATATCCCCTTTTTAAGTTCGGTTCTAGACAAATGTCCGCTTTGAAGCGCGCGCATAGGCCCTACCCTATTTTCATTATCGGTGCCTTTAACACCATCGCCATAGTCATTGGCAAAATTTGAAGTAATCTGAAATGCAACCGTAGTCAAAAGAGCGAATGTGAAAATATTCCAATGAAATTGGCCATAAAAACTTCCGAGGGCCGTACCAACCACTATACCGGATAGCGAAAGAGGAAGTGTCCTCAATCTAGCCGCACTAATCCATGCTTTTATTTTAAGCAATTTAATATGGATCTTCTATTTCTACACGCTTACCTTCCTTGTAGGATGCAACAAAAGCATCTTCAAAACCCATTTTTACCAATTGAAACCTGAAGGACCTAGCTTCTTCCAAAGTTTCAAAATTACCCAGGGAATAAGAATAGAAAGGATTGGCTTTTGCGAAAATTGTATTGCTAAGGGATTCCGATGCCAAGGTTATATTGTTGTCTACAAAGGATTTAACCTGTACCGAATAGATCTTTTCTTTATCCAAAAACTTCTTTGCCAAGTAAAACTCCTTAACCAGGCTAAGTTCCTCGTTTTGCTCCTTAAGGTTATCAATCCTTGCTTTTATGACATCCAAACTATCTATGGATACCAGAAGATTATTTCTGAGATTATTTCTGTTTTCGAAATTAGAGGACCTAATAAATCCCGCATTATAGGAGAAAACGGCCAATGTGCCAATTAAGAAAAGTACGGTAACGCTACCAAAAAGATTGCGCTGTATCTTACTTCGCTTTAATTCCTTGTTCTTATATTTTATTTGATCCAATAGACGCTCATTTATAATCTGGGCCTTGTCTATATCTTTATGCAATTCCAATAAATCACTTTCCTCTATGAATGGCATAGTTTTGATTGTTTAGGGGGTGAGTACTAAAAGTAGTAAAAATAATTCTACTAAAATGCTTTTTCAACTTGCTTGTTGTAAAAGTAATAGTTTTTGTTGCAAAGCGACAAATAAATAAGGGCAAAATTCCTTAAATTATTGAACTCCATTTCATTAAAGTCCTTTATTTAAACAAAACCATTTTTAAATTAAACGAATACTATCCGACTTAATTTCTATTTTACGCTCTTTGTACAATGCCCCAACACCTTTTTTAAAAGTCTTCTTGCTCATCTGCAACATTCTTTTAATATCCTCAGGGTCAGATTTGTCATGAAGGTTTAAGACCCCGCCATTGGCAACAAGTTTTTCATAAATTAGGTTTGCTGCCGGCTCCAAACTTTTATAACCTAAGGGTTGCAAGCTGACATCTATCTTGTTATCGGGTCTAATAGTCTTGATATATCCTTTTAATTTATCGCCAATGGATACTTTTTTAAAAACTTCGTTGGAGTAGACCAACCCTTTGTGCTTATGGTTTATAATTACCTCCCAGCCCAAATCGGTAAGTCTGGTAACCACCAAATCTACCTGATCCAGTGCATTTACTGTTAAGTCATCATTGGATAAAAATCTATCCAATTTATTGGAAGCCACCAATCTATCCGTTTTTTCATCCAAATAACAGTATACCACATACCACTGCCCGTCTTGCATTTTATTACGTTGTTCCCGAAAAGGCACCAATAAATGCTTTTCCAATCCCCAATCCATAAAGGCTCCGTACTCATTCACCTCAGCTACCTGTAGCAATTGAAACTGATTAACGGTGACAAAGGGTATTAATGTGGTTGCCACAATTCTCTCTTCATGATCCAAATAGCAGAAAACATCTATAAAATCACCAATCTCGAATTCTTCCGGCACATATTTATTGGGCAGCAACACATCATTACCTTCATCATCGCCCAAAAAGAGACCCACTGTAGTATCTCTTAATATTTCCAAATTATTATATTTTCCTAGTGCTATCATAGCGCAAAAATACGTTTAAAAAGAATCTCTAAAAAAAAAAGCTGCTCTTTTTAAAAGAGCAGCTTTTATATATAATTATACACAGATTCTATTTGTTATAAACCGATTCCTTTTTAAAGTGTTTTGCCAACATATAATAAACCACGGCTCTGTGTTTACTCTTTACAGAACTACCGTATTTATCCGTAACGCTCTTAATGGCGTCCATTAATTGCGGGCTATCCTTCAGGCCAAGTTTTTTAACTAAAAAGTTGTTTTTAACCGTTTGCAATTCTTTGTCATCCGAACCGGAAACTTTTGATGCATCCATGTTATAAATAGATGGCCCCAATCCGATGGTAACTTTGGTCAATAAATCCATATTGGGCGTTTCACCAAATTTATCTTTGATGTCGGCTGCATATTTTTCGATCAATTCGTCTCTTTTGCTCATAATTGTTTAATATTCTTAATGATTAGATTTATATTCTTCTAAGATATAAAATCAAAATAACTAAGCAAAATTTTGTCATTTAATAATCTTGGCGTTTTTATTTCCAATATTTTAGGTTTTTCGGACACTTCATAAAAATCTACCAAGGCATTTTGCAAGTCCATCTTATTCGAAACAGATTCAAAACCAAACTTATACATCTCGGCAATGGACCCAACATTAATACTATGTGTTGTCTCAAAGAAGGTGCTAAAATTGCCACTGTCCTCTTTTCCTGGCAAAATCCTAAAAATACCTCCCCCTTCATTATTGATAACTATTATCCTAAAATCTGGTTTAATATAATTATTCCATAAACCATTGCTATCATAGAGAAAACTTAAATCGCCCGTGACCAATAATGTGGGATTATGATCATAAATAGAAGCGCCTATGGCAGTCGAGGTACTTCCATCTATACCACTAGTGCCCCGATTACAAAAAACGCGGATCGAGGGCTTCAAATCGAACAATTGCGCATATCTAACGGTTGAACTGTTGGACAGTTGCAATTGATAGTTTCGAGGAATACTTTCCAAAACATTATGGAAAACCCACATATCCGAAAACGCTATTTCCTCCAAGTACTCTTTCCTTTTTAATTGGTATTGTACCCTTTTATCCGCCCAGTATTCATAATAGCCACTTTCCGTAAAAGGACCACCTTCCAGAAGGTGAAGGAAAAAATTATTGGGACTGGTCTTAAAATGCTTGGTTAAACAAAAAAAAGTGTCATTCGCCTTTTGGGTATCTACATGCCAATGTAAAGAAGGGGAATATTCCCTTAAAAAGGCTTTTATTTTCTTTGAAACGATTAGCCCCCCAAAAGTTAAAACAATTTCCGGCTGTAACCTTTTAAACAATTCATCTTTGTTCCCAGATTTCTCAATGGGCACTATGATACTATCAATGTTGGGAAAAAAGTTGGGATGGAAAAGATTGGATGTACTTTCTGTCAACACTATAACCGATGGATCCTTTGCAAGAATTTCCAAATACTGCAGCTCTAGCGCATTTGGCGGATTTACACCAACCAAAATCATTTTTCGAGAAGCATTTTTCCATGTTTTACGGTAATCCTGCCATTCCTCTCCTACACTTTGGAGTTGGGCTTCCTTAAACGTAATCTCTGGCAAAGAAGCAGTGGTGCCCATCGTTTGATATAAGGGCTCTTCAAAAGGTACGTTTATATGAACTGGCGTAGATTGGGAAAAAGCTATGCACAAAGCCTTGTCTAGTAAATTGTCATTATATTTCTGTACCTGAACCTGACATTCATCAACGCTAATATGTGCTAATTGACTGGGGTCGTATTTGCGTATTTTATCGGTAGCATGACTTACATCCTGCATAAGGTTCGCAGAATAACCAATGTGATTATCAAAAATATTTTTCTGCCTAATTGTTTGTCCGTCCCCAATATCCACCTTATAGGCTGGCCTATCTGCAGAAATAACGATTATGGGAATATCACTATAAAAAGCTTCTGCTATTGCGGGATAATAATTTAATAAGGCACTACCGGAGGTGCACAGGACAATTGTAGGTTCCCTAAGCTGTTGTGCTATTCCCAAGGCGAAAAACGCAGCACAACGCTCGTCTACGATACTAAAGCACTTAAAAAAAGGGTCTTCTGAAAAACTTATCGTCAAGGGCGCGTTTCTTGATCCCGGTGAAATAATTATATTTCTTATGCCCCTTGCTTTGCAATGAAAGACAACAGACTGTGCGGAGGGAATAGTGGAATATTTCATTAGTGCAAAAATACAACGCAGCAAATTCTAAAACCAATTCAATTTCTCTTTTTAGCTTACTTTAAAACTATATTCAGCATGGTGCTACTTTTATCCTTTGTCTCCTGCCATTCCTTTTCTGGGACAGAGCCACTGGTTATACCACCTCCCACATAAATCCTCACTCTATTCTCCAAAATTTGCATACATCTCAAATTCACGTATAAGGAGGTTTTGTTCTTTATGGTCCTATATGCCCTATTTTCCTGATTTTTCCTAGAGGATGGCCTTATTATATCTTCCTTAAAATTTAATTCACCCAAAAATCCAGTATAGAACTGTCTGTCATAATTCTCATTATTTAAGATAAACTCCTTGGCCAACTTTTTTGGTACCCCGCAAACGGCTGGAGTTGGATGCAATGCCTTAACAATTTCTTCCAGACCTGATGTCTTTATATTGCCGGATACAGATGTTTTTATATGCCATAGATTTCCAGCCCTAGTGGACATCGGTTCGGATACTAATAGGGAAGAAACCTTATCCTCCAGAGAATCACGGATATATTGGGTTACCATTTCTTGTTCCTCCAGCTCCTTATCTTCCCAATGGGGAAACTCCTCGCCCTTAAACAATTGAGTACCCGCCAAGGACATGGTTTTGAATTGATCGTTACGGGTTTCTAGAAATATTTCAGGAGTGGCCCCCAGCCATAGGCCAATTTTAGGGTGAAACCATATATAGCAAAAGGCTGTTGTATATTGAAGCAGCAGTTCCTTGAACAAATTAAAAGGGGTCTTGGTGGTTTCCAAATGAATACTTCTGGAAAGGACTACTTTGTTGAATGTACCAGATTTGATCCTATCAAGGGCACTACTAATTAATTTGAGATAAAAATCTTTATCAGAGTCCTGATCCGATAGAGGGACTACAGGCTTTGCGGAAGACTTTGGCCCCGACACAAAGACCTCCGCAAAACTCTCTTCGTCCTTGATTAAAATGGCAGGGCTTTCCGCATCGAAAGGGGCAAAAACAAAGCCACTTTCGGTATAGTCCTTCACATAATGCAATTCCTGGTCCCTTTGAAAAATCACCTTTACATCAACCTCATTCGGTTTCCTATAAGCTACAAAAGGAAGGCCACTATGGAACTGTTCACTAATTTTATCCAAAAAACTCAAAGACATACTATTTTTTAGGCAATGAAACCGTAGTTAATTTACAAATTGAAATTAGATTTCCTTCCGCATCCGTTACCTTAATATCCCAAATTTGAGTTGTTCGCCCTTTATGCAGCATTACAGCCTTTGCAAAAACATCACCTTCTCTAACACTTCTGACATGATTGGCTGAAATTTCCAATCCCCGAACAAAAAATTCCTTGGTATTTAGAAAAATAAAGCATGCAGCACTTGCTACACTTTCCGCTAATGCCACGGTTGCACCTCCGTGTAAAATGCCGTCCGGCTGATGAACTTTAGGGCCAACTGGCATTTTGGCCAGCAAAAAATTTTCTCCCACATCTATATACTCTATCTCCAAAGTTTCCATCAGAGTTCCTTTGCTGGACTCATTACAAATTTTGAGTATTTTTTCTTTGTATTCGTTCATGAATTAATTTTTTGTAAAATTAAGCATTAGAAATTCAACTATTGCGTTACTTTATCCCTTATCTAAAAATTATGGAATCAGAAGAAAAGCAAATTTCATATACCACAACCAACACCTATAGCACCTTAAATAGCCTAGGCAAAAACACCCAGAATGTCTGGATCGTATTTCACGGGATTGGATTTCTGAGCAGGTACTTCCTAAAATACTTTAAAGCCCTGCCCAAGGATGAAAACTATATTATAGCGCCCCAGGCCCCTGCAAAATATTATTTAAACAACGATTTTAAGCACGTTGGTGCCAGTTGGCTTACCAAAGAAAATAGGATTTTGGAAACGGAAAATGTTTTGGGTTATATGGATAAGCTCTTCGCAATGGAAAAAATCCCAGACCATTGCCAACTAATTATACTGGGGTTTTCCCAAGGGGTGTCCATTGCAACGCGCTGGGTTGCAAAAAGTAAAATTAAGTTTGGCCAGTTTATATTATATGCTGGGGGGATTCCGGAAGAACTTACTCCAGAAGATTTTAAATTTATAGAATATAAAGAAGTAAAAATAAAATTAGTGATCGGCGATAAAGATGAATTTATCACTGAAACCCGTCTAAAACAGGAACAAGAAAAAGTTGATACCCTGTTTAATGGAAAAGCCGAATTGATTAAATTTGACGGTGGACACGAAATTAAAAGTGAAGTTCTAAACAATCTGCTCAAATGAGAATCCCTACACCAACTTTGGAAAACGATTTTGTTAAACTAACCCCCTTAACTTTAAATAATTACCAATCATTGTTGCCCATTGCCAGCCAAGAAAAACTAGTGCAATACTCCCCTTCGGATATCGAATCTGCCGAAGCATTAAAAAATTACGTAGAACTGGCCCTGGAGAAGGAAAAGAACCTTTCTGCCATGCCCTTTCTTATCTATGATAAAAAATTCGCTAAATATGCAGGAAGTACCCGGTTTATGAACATTGACTACAAAAACAAAGTTCTTGAAATAGGCTCCACATGGATAGGTCGTGAATATCACGGTACCGGCCTAAACGGACAGGTAAAATTACTAATGCTCAATTACATTTTTAAAGAAATGCTTTTTGAAAAGGTCGAATTTAGAATTGACGAACGCAATGTTCGCTCTCGTAAGGCTGTAGAAAAACTAGGTGCAAAATTGGAAGGAGTGTTACGCAAAAATGTCTACCTGTTGGATGGCTTCAAACGAAATACCTGTTGCTATGGCATTTTAAAGGAGGAATGGAAGCAATGAGCAATTTGGATATAGGTCAGGGTACCGTATTTATAACTCTTTTAATTACTCCCGTCAACAATTTAGAAGCTTTTTAAAATGAGTCATAGGGCCCTTTTAGGTGTTGGTTCAAATTTTGTGACCTCCTAAGGCAATAACCGCAGCGTTTTGGACATTTGGGTACGATCTAGGGTACTGCTGTTTCCCCTAAAATTATTTAATAATTGGGTTACTTTCATTTTATCATTAAATTTAAGGGATGTTACCCAAATATGTGTTTAAATTATTGAAATGCCACTACCCCTTTTGCAGGAATTATTTTGTCACAAAAAGTGGATAATGTGGAAAAGCCATTTTTTTCAGTGGCCTTCAACTAGAATTCATTTTATGTTATTCTTTATAATCAATAACTTCACAGTCTAGTTTCAACCAATTTCACAATTAAAATTTGGTATAAATGGTTATGTTGAAGAGGGTTTATTTTATATTAAACCTTAATACTATCAACAAATCATCTGTTTTCTTTGTTAATTACTTTAACGCGCAGGGGTTTCATCTTTTTATAACACTTGCTATATTAGCAACACTTTGCAAAAAGCCCTATATCATGTCAGATAACGCCCAATATACAGAAGATAACATTCGCTCATTAGACTGGAAGGAACATATCCGGATGCGTCCGGGGATGTATATTGGCAAATTGGGCGATGGAACCTCTGCTGATGACGGAATTTATATTCTCTTAAAAGAGGTTATAGACAACTGTATCGATGAATTCGTAATGGGAGCTGGAAAGACCATAGACATCGTCATCAAGGATAATGTGGTGAATGTACGGGATTACGGGCGTGGAATACCATTGGGTAAGGTTGTGGATGTTGTATCCAAAATGAATACAGGTGGTAAATATGATTCGAGGGCCTTTAAAAAATCTGTAGGTCTAAATGGAGTTGGTACAAAAGCCGTAAATGCCCTATCCAGCTTTTTCAAAGTGGAGTCCTCTAGGGACAACATGCTAAAAACCGCTGAATTCCAACAAGGAAACCTAGTTGCGGAAATAGGCCCGGAAGATACCTCAAAGCGAAAAGGTACCAAAGTTTCCTTTACCCCGGACGAAATAATCTTTAAAAAATACAAATACAGGAACGAGTATGTGGAACGCATGCTTAAAAACTATGTCTATTTAAATCCCGGGCTGACCATTATTTTCAATGGAGAGAAATTTTTCTCAGAAAATGGACTTAAGGATTTATTGGAGGATAACAATAGTTTGGAGGATATGACCTATCCTATAATACATCTTAAGGGGAACGATATTGAAATTGCAATTACCCATAGTAAAACGCAATACAGTGAGGAATACCATTCGTTTGTAAACGGACAGAACACTACCCAGGGCGGAACGCATCAAACTGCCTTCAGGGAGGCCATAGTAAAGACGATAAGGGATTTTTACGGTAAGAATTATGACCCATCGGACATAAGGAAATCCATTATTTCCGCCATAGCCATAAAAGTTATGGAACCTGTTTTTGAGAGTCAGACCAAAACCAAATTGGGGTCTACGGACATGGGTGGCGATTTGCCAACGGTAAGAACCTATATCAACGATTTTGTTGGCACCCAGCTCAACAACTATCTTCATAAGAATCCTGACACCGCTGAAAAGCTACAGCGCAAAATAATGCAGGCGGAGCGTGAGCGTAAGGAGCTCTCAGGTATTCGGAAACTAGCGAAGGACAGGGCCAAAAAATCCAACCTTCACAATAAGAAATTACGGGATTGCAGGGTGCATTTGGCAGATTCAAAAAATGACCGCTGCCTGGAAAGCACCTTGTTCATCACAGAGGGTGATTCTGCTTCGGGTTCCATTACAAAATCGAGGGACGTTAATACCCAAGCCGTATTTAGTTTAAGGGGAAAGCCACTAAACTCCTACGGCATGTCCAAAAAAATAGTTTATGAAAACGAGGAGTTCAACCTGCTTCAGGCCGCACTGAACATAGAGGAATCCATGGAAGACTTAAGATATAACAAAATCGTTATAGCCACGGATGCCGATGTGGACGGAATGCACATTAGGCTGCTATTGATTACTTTCTTTCTCCAATTCTTCCCAGAGCTTATAAAAGAAAATCACTTATATATACTTCAGACACCACTGTTCAGGGTTCGTAACAAAAAGGATACCTACTATTGCTATAGTCATGAGGAAAAATTACAGGCCATTGAAAAGTTATCGGGAAAACCCGAATTAACCCGATTTAAGGGATTGGGGGAAATCTCTCCCGATGAGTTTCAACATTTTATTGGTGAGGACATCAGATTGGAGCCAGTGATGCTGGACAAAGCAATGCCCATAGAAACCATGTTGGAGTTTTATATGGGGAAGAACACCCCTGACCGACAAGAGTTTATTATTAACAACCTCAAGGTAGAGGTTGACCTAGTTGAAGAAAACCAATTATAAACCTGTCTGCCGGTAGGCAGGCCAAACTAATACGAATCTTTCTTTATGGAAGAGAATGAAGAACTGAACGAAGTACCACAAGAAAATCAAGAAGAATCCAATGATGCCCTTACGAAAGTTACGGGGATGTACAAGGACTGGTTTTTAGATTATGCTTCCTATGTAATTTTAGAACGCGCAGTACCAGCAATCGAGGACGGATTTAAACCTGTTCAGCGAAGGATTATGCATGCGCTAAAGGAATTGGATGACGGCAGATACAACAAAGTAGCCAATGTTGTGGGCCACACTATGCAATATCACCCGCACGGTGATGCCAGTATTGCAGATGCGATGGTCCAAATAGGGCAAAAAGATCTTTTAATAGACACTCAAGGGAACTGGGGCAACATTTTAACAGGGGATAGTGCAGCAGCCTCCCGTTATATTGAAGCTAGATTGACCAAGTTTGCCCTGGAAGTGGTCTTTAGCCCTAAAATTACGGAATGGCAACAATCATATGACGGTAGAAAAAAGGAGCCCGTAAATCTTCCTGTGAAATTTCCTCTCCTGCTAGCGCAGGGCGCTGAAGGTATTGCAGTGGGATTATCCACTAAAGTGCTTCCCCATAACTTTATAGAGCTTATAGACGCCTCAATAAAACACTTGAAAGGGCAGCGTTTCACGATTTATCCAGACTTCCCCACCTCTGGAATAATAGACATTAGCAATTATGGCGATGGTTTACGTGGCGGAAAAATAAGGGTACGTGCCAAGATCCAGCAATTGGACAAAAATACCTTGGTAATCAAGGAAATACCTTACGGAACCAACACCTCATCTTTAATAGATTCTATCCTAAAAGCGAATGAAAAAGGGAAAATAAAAATAAAGAAGATCGAGGATAATACCGCCGCTGAAGTAGAAATATTAGTGCACTTACCTCCAGGACTTTCCCCGGATAAGACCATAGATGCCCTCTACGCCTTTACTTCCTGTGAATCCTCCATATCCCCACTTGGATGTATTATCGAGGACAATAAACCCCTGTTTATAGGAGTCACGGAGATGTTACAGCGCTCTACGGATTATACGGTGGAACTACTCAAGGCCGAATTGGAGATACAGCTCGGGGAGCTGGAAGAACAATGGCATTTTGCTTCCTTGGAACGTATTTTTATTGAAAATAGAATTTATAGGGACATAGAAGAGGAAGAAACTTGGGAAGGCGTTATTGCGGCCATAGACAGAGGTCTTGCACCATTCACAAAACACTTAAAAAGAAAGGTTACCGAAGATGATATTGTGCGACTTACGGAAATAAGGATCAAAAGAATCTCTAAGTTCGATTTGGACAAGGCACAACAATACTTGGACAGTTTAGAAGAAAAGATTGCCGAAGTAAAACATCATTTGGCAAACCTTATTGAATTTGCTATCAACTACTTCAAATCGTTAAAGGAAAAATATGGAAAGGGTCGGGAGCGAAAATCGGAAATCCGTGTTTTTGACGATATCGAAGCAACCAAAGTAGTTATTAGGAATACTAAGCTATATGTAAATCGGGAAGAGGGATTTGTTGGAACTTCCTTGAAACGCGACGAATATATAACGGATTGCAGTGATATAGATGATATTATTGTTTTTACCCAAGATGGAAAAATGATGATCGCCAAAGTAGATTCCAAAATATTTGTGGGCAAAAATATTATCCACGTAGCCGTCTTTAAGAAAAAAGACAAACGAACCATCTACAATATGGTGTACAAGGATGGTAAAGGCGGCCCCAGCTATATTAAGAGATTCAATGTCACTGGCGTAACCAGGGACAAACCTTACGATCTTACTGCCGGAAGACCGCAATCCGAAATATTGTATTTTTCCGCCAATCCCAACGGGGAAGCGGAGGTTATTACCGTTCTATTGAGGCAGGTTGGAAGTATTAAAAAATTAAAGTGGGATATTGACTTCGCTGACGTATTGATCAAAGGCAGGGCCTCTAAAGGAAACATTGTTACCAAATACTCCGTAAAGCGAATCGAATTAAAGGAAAAAGGAGTTTCCACCCTAAAGCCGAGAAAAATATGGTTCGATGAAATTGTCCGTAGACTTAATGTAGATGGTAGAGGAGAATTACTGGGAGAATTTAAGGGCGATGATATGTTGTTGGTGGTCACCCAAAAAGGAGTGGCGAAAACATTTATCCCAAACCTATCCACCCATTTTGATGATGATATGGTCATTTTGGAGAAATGGAATCCCAACAAACCCTTATCGGCAATTTACTACGAAGGGGAAAAAGACCGCTACTACGTTAAGCGCTTTTTGATCGAGAACGAAAATAAGGAGGAACTATTTATTTCAGAACATCCAAAATCATTCTTAGAGCTCGCTTCCACCGACTGGAGACCAGTTGTAGAGATTGAATTCACCAAGCCAAGAGGAAAAGACATAAAACCAAATCAAATAGTTGATTTAGAGGATTTTATATCCATAAAAGGAATAAAAGCTTTAGGCAATCAACTGACTTCGGATAAGGTAAAAAATATAAATGCACTGGAACCACTCCCCTATGAGGAGCCAACGGAAAGTGAAACAAATGAAATTGAGGTAGTAGACGAAGTGAATGTAGCATCAACTGAAAATCCAAAATCGGATACAGCCAAAACAACTGAAGAACAACCTAAAAAGCCAAAAAATTCGTCTGCCGAGGATGACGAAACACAGACAACATTATTTTAAGACGTTCCTGAATAATTATTCAATTTTACAACACTTGACTTTATTCCTTTTTTTTCAGGAATTAAAGGTTAATTGGGATAATTACTTCAGGATTAGTACAATAATAACCTATATTTGCGAAAACTGATTTTTATATGGATTTTACCAACCCCCTGGTATATGGTGTGCCCTGTTTTATTGCTTTCATTCTCTTAGAACTTACTTATAGCAAGACACATGGAGATGATCATTTGTACGATTGGAAAGATTTGGCGGCCAGTGGTTTTATGGGCGTTGGTTCGGCCATTATTGCCCCACTGATCAAGGTCGTATCCGCGATTGTAATATTTGAATTCACCTACGAATTATTCAACCCTGTTACGGACGGGATAAGAACCAACATTCTCGGCTACACCTCCTTTGGATATGCCTGGTACATATGGCTACTGTGTCAGTTAGCGGACGATTTTACCTACTATTGGTTTCATAGGGCCAATCATGAGGTACGAATATTATGGGCCGCCCATATCGTGCATCACTCCTCAGATAACTTTAATTTGGGTACAGCAGTGCGGAACGGATGGTTTACCATACTCTATAAGCCCTTATTTTACATGTGGATGCCGGCAATTGGTTTCCCGCCAGAAATGGTCGTTGTATGCTTGGGAATCGAAGCCCTATGGCAATTTCAATTACATTCGGTTTATGTCCCCAAGATGGGATTCATAGAAAAAATATTCAACACACATACCATGCATCAAGTGCACCACGCTCAAAATGTGGAATATTTGGACAAAAATCACGGTGGTTTTTTAAATATATTTGACAAAATTTTTGGGACCTGGAAGGAGTTGGATGATGATGTTGATGTTAAATACGGGGTAATTCACGCTCCAAATTCGCACAATCCCGTAGTTATCTTGACGCATGAATTCAAGGATATTTACCAAGATGTAAAAAAGTCCAAAAAACTGTCACACGCCCTGATGTATATTTTCGGTCCTCCAGGATGGAGTCCGGACGGAAGCACACTTACGGTAAAACAGCAACAGCGAATGTTTAAGGAGCAAAAGACTGCAAATCCCGAGGTAGCCTTTAGCAGGCCCAATTAAGAATTGGCTACATCCACAACCTCTTTATTAGTGCTTCTTAGGGCGTCCAATACATTACTTTGGCTAAATTGCCCAAGACCCTAACATTATTAAGATATAAACTGTAATGATTCCTCAGCTATTATAGCAACCAATTATTTATTAAAAACAAAAGCCAACTTATAATAAGTTGGCTTTTGTTTTTAGTGTTGTAAAAGGTTTATTCCCCCATGGCCGCTGCTACTGCCGCGGACAACCTTTTGTAAGTACCATTCTGCAAGCGCTCACGTATTACGGAGAAAGCTTCCAAGGTTTCGGAAACATCCTTTAAGGTATGTGTTGCGGTAGGAATCATTCTTAATAAAATAAGGCCTTTAGGGATTACGGGGTATACCACAATAGAACAGAATATTCCAAAATTTTCCCTTAAATCCTTTACCAATGCCATGGCTTCAGGAATACTGCCATTAAGATAAACAGGCGTAACACAACTCGATGTAGTGCCTATATCAAAGCCTCTTTCCTTAAGTCCATTTTGTAAGGCATCAACGTTTTCCCATAGTTTGGCTTTAAGCTCTGGTTGGGTTCGTAGCATGTCCAACCTCTTTAAAGCTCCCTTTACATAAATCATTGGCAATGATTTTGCAAACATCTGGGAACGCAAGTTATATTTAAGATAATCTATAATCTCCTTATCCGCTGCCAAAAAGGCGCCGATACCTGCCATAGATTTTGCAAATGTTGCAAAATAAACATCTATATCATCCTGTACACCCTGCTCCTCACCTGCCCCGGCACCAGTTTCACCCAATGTCCCAAACCCGTGTGCATCATCAACAAACAATCTGAAATTATACTTCTTTTTAAGGGCAACTATTTCTTTCAATCTACCTTGTTCCCCACGCATTCCAAAAACACCTTCGGATATTACCAATATACCTCCTCCGGTCTGATCGGCCATTTTAACCGCGCGTTCCAAGTTTTTCTCAAGACTTTCTATATCGTTGTGCTTAAAGGTAAAACGCTTACCCATATGCAATCTTACGCCATCTATAATACAGGCATGTGCATCAACATCGTATACAATAATATCATCTTTGGAAACCAAAGCATCAATGGCAGAAACCATTCCTTGGTAGCCAAAGTTCAACAAATAAGCAGACTCTTTTTTAACAAAAGCGGCTAATTCTTCCTCCAACTGTTCGTGAAAATCCGTATGACCACTCATCATTCTAGCTCCCATAGGAAATGCCGCACCGTACTCCATAGCTGCCTCACCGTCTACTTTTTTTACTTCCGGTAAATTGGCCAGGCCCAAGTAATCATTAATACTCCAAGTAATTACTTCCTTACCTTGAAACTTCATCCTATTGGATATAGGACCCTCTAATTTTGGAAATACAAAATATCCCTCTGCTTGGGAAGCCCATTTTCCTAAAGGACCTTTATTTTCGATAATTCTGTCAAATAAATCTCTCATCTAGCCTACA
>TARA_R110000868_G_scaffold132380_3_pt1 | contig 56796 bp, 63 predicted proteins | sample TARA_R110000868 | Tara Oceans TARA_R110000868 (sample SAMEA4397489) | marine metagenome | biome: Polar Biome; feature: [SRF] surface water layer (ENVO:00010504); material: water (ENVO:00002006), including particulate matter (ENVO:01000060) such as... | depth 5 m | reverse complement strand
TGACATATCTGACATATCTGACATATCTGACATATCTGACATATCCATATTTTCTGCTTCTCGTAGCTTATCAGTGTAAACAACTGCTTCTACCTTTGTCGCTGGGTGCAGATCTCCTTTACCAAAAATAACTCGCGCTGAACCTGAACTGTCTTGCGCCCAAGCTTTTACTTCTATAGAGCCAGATTTGGGCATGGTAATGAGATAGTCGTAAGTTTCTGCAATGGCGTGTAGAACTTTTTTAACTAGAATGGGTTTTACATTTATACCATCAGCAGAAATTAGAGTTGTCTCTTTGGTTCCAAATGTTGTCCAGAAATAAGTCGAGGCAGCAGCATTAATAATGCGCAATCTTAGGCGTTCCCCCGGTTTTATATCTTCTAGTTTAAGTTCTTCTTTGCCATTAATTAAAAAAGCGTCGTAAGCAATATCTGAAATATCAATACCAGGCATTCTCATTGATTTCATATTGAAAAAGCCTTTGGTTGAGCCAGTATTAATAGCCTCGTATAAACTCACAGCACTTTTTTTCTTAATAGCGTACCATTCGCTACCACGCTTAAGAGTTCTTAATACTTCATTTGGGTTCTCATTTGTCCAGTCGGATAAAACTAGAACTACATCACGATCGTAATTATATTTTTCTTTCTTGGGCTTAATAACAATTGAACCGTATATTCCTAATTGTTCTTGTAATCCGGTATGCGAATGATACCAATAAGTACCAGAATGTTTTAATGGGAATCGATAGGTAAAACTCTTTCCAGCTCGAATTGGAGGTGTCGTCAAGTATGGAACACCATCCTGAAAATTAGGTAGAATTAAGCCGTGCCAATGGATTGATGTCTCTTTATCCATGAGGTTTAAAACCTCTATTACTGCGGTATCACCTTCCGTAAAAGTAAGGACTGGGCCTGGTACTGAGTCGTTAATCGTCATGGCTTCACGGGCTTCGCCATTAATCGAAATGATTCCTTCTTTTATGGTTAGTTTGTAGGGGACTTCTTTTGCAAAAGTTGACTGTGGCAATATAGCTACTAAGGCTATTAAAAAAAAGAAGTACATAATTAAGATACCTAGTTTGAAATTTGTTAACTTATATAAAAAGAATTGGGGGAGAGTCAATTCATTGTACGGCATCTAAAGATGAGTTGAAACCTTCCCCCTTGGGAAGGTTTGGTGCTGCGAGCGTGCAATGCTGACTAATTTGTTGTAGATTGTAAATGCTATACTAACTTAAATAGGAGAATCAAATTGAAAAAAATTCTACATACTAGCTTGTTGTTGCTCGTGCTCGGTGGTTGCGCCCATTCAGCTATGCGTGGTTCTGTTGCGATGAAAATTAGCCCAAGTGAAGCGCATGTTTGTCTTGGAAATAATGAAACTAAAGTCGGAGATAAGGTCAATGTTTTCACTAATCGTTGCCCACCATTAGGCGGTAAAGATAAGCCTACAATGCTCTGTGAAAAAGAGAGGAGTGGCACAGGAACTGTGACAAAGCTCCTTAACGAGCACTACTCTGTGGTTAAGTTCGATAGTGATATTGACTTTAGTGAAGGCACTTTCGTAGAACTTCAAGATTAATTATAAAATACCGGCGCAGTGCTGCGCCGGTATTTGTGTTAGAGTTCGTGGCATTCAAATGGATCGGCCGCACTATGTCTGTGGCATCCAAAATCAATCGTTTCATCCGAATTGTTAAGATAGATTTTAACCTTAGCTCCACTGCTTGTTGCCGTGGCAGCCCTTACACCTTTAAACTGTGTTTGGGCATCAGGGTAGCTGGCTTGGTACTCGGCTAGAGCTGCGCTAATTGCTTCTGCTGTCTCAGAAATAGCGTTTTGCGCTGAGAAAGCGGTGGCTGAAAAAAGTAACGTAAGTGCGAACACAGTCATAACAAACTTCTTCATATTAATCTCCTCATATGGACGATACTATATCGTCTAATTTCGTGTTACCAGTCATCATCACCATCGTCGTCATCATCTGGACACTCCGATGGTATTTCAAAAAGATCTTCTTTTGGTGCACAAGCCTCAATCCATTTCTTTATAAACTCGATTTCTTTAACGTGAAGTCTGCTTTTAGGAGGCATCTCGCCCGACTCTAATGAATTATAAAGTCTTCCTTTGTATGGGTTTCCTTTTACAATGAGGGGGATAAATCTATCAATCATTGTGCTTTCATAAGTCGAAAGGTCAATAGGATCTTCTTGAGGTTCAGCATTAGGCCCTGAGTGGCAGCTTAGACACTTAGGAGTAAAAATGTATTTATGAACAGCTTTAAATCCAATAGGCGTGGTGTTGCTGATGAGGGTACCGCTACCAATAGTTCTATTCACCTCTTCAAAAATGAGCTTAGATCTAGGCCTGTAGCAACTAGTTGCTACAAATAAGATAAAAAGAAATAATGGTATTCTATGCAGACAACTCATGTTTTATTTTCAACCCTAAAAACAAAAAGTAAGGTCATCGTCATTAAATTCAATCGTCTCAGGAAGCTTTAGGGTACCTGAATTTATTGCTTTTTGTATTTTTCGATTTTCTTTCCTGAGGTAACAATCAAGCTTCGTTGTGTCTGTTGGAATTCGCTCCGAAATTGATTGGTAGTTTGCGCTTGTGAGAAGTAGGCGATCTAAGTTCTCTTTTGAGACGAGGTAGGCATGAGCACTATTATTTCTAAGAAACTGCGCTCTAAGGTTATCACTTAAAAGAGAGATGAAGCGGTTGATATCGATCTTCGAACTTGTCTCAAAGTCTTTAATTAAACTTGCAAGTATATATCGTAAAGATTTTTCAATATTATAAGCATCCTTGTTTAATTCACTTGCGTTTTTTATATCTCGGCTGATCGAGATAAGACTTTTTGTGATGTCAGCGCGAAACATATCTTTTTTAATTTCGATTCTTTCTATTTCGGATTGAGAAATTCTAAGATTTGCTGCAGTTCCAAAGCCAAGGGCGCTTTCAGTTCCGTTGTCAGGAGTTAGAAAATCATAGACTCGTGACTTCTTACTATATTGAGTTGCTAGAGCTAAATATTCTAAGCTCTTAAGTTCTGGAGAGGCTTCTAAAATTGGCTTTAATAAATCCTCAGGACTTACTTGGTTCATAGATTTGAAATCAGGTAATTTAATTTCCACTGGAGCAGAAGGTAGTGATAACTGTACATCATCGACGAGATAAGCAATCTCTAAAAGTAGTTGTTGAGTTAGCGACTGCTGGATTACATAATCAGAGTGCATGAATGCGATAAACGCATTCATTTCTTCTATATCTTCATACGCAACCTCACCGTACTCATAACGCAGTTCCATAAGTTCAAGCAGTTCTTGAGCGTAGTTAAGATGATTGAAGATGATTCTGGAGTTGATTTCCTCTTGGTGGGCGATTAAAAATAATCCGGAAGCTGCATTTCGTTGATTCGCGTTAGTTGACACAAAACTGAATTCTTGAGCCTTTGCGTGTAGTTTTGATTCTTTGAGACGATACCAGTTACTTGGAAAAATAAACCCTATTAAGTTTGGAATATAATCAAATACGTTGAATACATTATCAATTCGAAGGTTAAAAGACGGTAATAATTGTCCGACTCTTACTTTAATGTTCTGACGAGTTTCAAAAAGAGCTAACAGCCCATCACGATTTTCGAAAGAGTTTTGATTTGTTTTTTCGACGAGCTCAGATTGAGAAAAACAATTATTATAGCGGCAATCACCAGGTGTTGTAACCGGGCCGTAAATCATATCAAGACTTGGAACTTGAGCGAGTACCTGATGAGAAATAAGTAGTGCTATGAGAAAAATGAGATGCTTCATCTTAGAGTTCCTTTTTTAAAACGAACTTGGATAATGTGAGGTCAAGATACCTTGTTCTTCTAATAGGCTTAGATGGTAGGGTCATTTCGATTACGTTGGAACCATCGACGGTTGCTTTAATTAATCGATTGTCATCAGTTCTTAGATAGAAAACTCCAAGCGCAAAGTCATAAGTGCCGTCTATAAAGTTGATTGTTAAAAAGCCGTCTAAGCTTCTAAGTGATCCTTTTAAGTGCAATGGTGAGAATACACTGTTTGCTGAAGGCTGCTCAGCCAAAGTTGTAAGTAGCTTGAGTTCCCATTTGTCATTTTTAAATACGCCATCTAGAGCAGGAATTAATGATATATTTTTCCAGTCTTCAGGGCTAATGACTTCATTAAATTTTTTGGCTGACTTAAGCACAGCAAAGCTTCCTAAATAGCCGTAGTCGATATGATAGGCGGCTCCATCTATCTGCTCCGCTGTCCACTTTGATATTACAAGCTCAATCTTGTCATGTGTCTCGAGCATGAGAACATTCTTGCCATTATTGATGATCGAAGAAGAGTCAAGAAAAGGTCTTTCAACAATTTTATAATTCAACTCTTTATCTTCGAGGTGAAGACTCAAAGTTCCAGCCAAGTAGTTCTTTGGCAAGGCCATCATATTATTAGCAAATCTCTTAGCGTTTAGATTTAATGTGATTCCAAGTGATTTACTATTTTTTAAATTGAGTAGCCCCCTATACATTCCAGAAAAATCTTTGTGACTGTTTAGTTCACTTAGTAGGTTGGACGATGAGGAGATAAATGTTATTGGTGTTTTACTTGAAGAGCTATTTTTTTGTTTGTTCACTATTTTGCTATAGTTACAGCTATTATCGCAGTTAAGTCCGGTAATATTGTTGCCTGTAAATATAGGCGTACAATTCAAAATAGATATAGCGCCATTTGAGTTTACTTTAAAGTTGACTATACCGTTAAAAGGGTTGTAGGCGATTTCTTTTATAGAAGATTCAACTCGTTTTGTTGAACCATCTTTTATGCCAAGAGTTCCACTAGAAAGAAAATTCGCAATAGGATTATTTGAGTCGATCTCACCACTTCGAAAGCCTCTTGCTGTAATTATCTGCAAGTAGCTCTCACTATCGTTACAACTTGATATGTATTCACCGCTTATAGAAAAGTTCGATTTCAGTTTTATATCCTGCCTAGCTTCATCTCTTGCATTTAATTTCAGTTCAGCAGTCGTGGCGCCAAAGTCTATGGATGCTTCACCTGAGATCATTCCCATACCACTATGATCCATATAACTCAGGTTTGATAGAGTTATCGATTTTTCTTTAGCCTCGAGATTAAAAAGGCCGGTTTCATAATTAAAATTAAGTTTTTCATAGTGATAAGTAATAAATTCATCTTTTGATAAGAAAACTTTTAAGAACGCTTTTACCTTTCTCCAGTCGGTTCCTTCTTGAGCTTTGTAAAACTCGAGAGACGTATCCATTCGTTTTCCATTTGGAAGCTTTATATAGCCATCATATGTACCAAACTTGGGTGCCATCGCGCCGTGATCGCCATGACCTCCGCCAGGTGGGGGAGTTGGGTTTGAGTAACCTGGTTCGCCAGGAGCCTTATGCACATTCATAATCAAGTGCATCCCGCCGTTGTTCATATCCATTGGTTCACCAGGTATTGGCTCAATATCCATGTTATTAGTTACATGGTGAGGCAAGTGGCAATGAAACATCCACTCACCAGGAGTCTTTACTTCATCAATGATGACGTCCATTGTTTGAGCTGTTGGAATCAGTATTGTATTACCTAAAGTATGTGAGGTTCGTGGGTTGTCTCCGGCCCCTGTAGCGACAACTCGCCAAGTGTGGCCATGCAGATGTACAGGGTGTTCCGCCATACTCATATTGGCGAAACGAATTCTCGCTTTTTGGCCAACGTAAATTGTTGGAGACGGAATATAGGGTGATGCTTTTCCATTCATAGTGAAATAATTGAACATCATTGCCATTGGATCTGGAAAAATACTATGAGCTGGTAAAGCCCACATTTGTAAGAATAATAAGATGTCATGATCTACTAAAGTTTCTGGTGTTTTCTTTGGGTGAATAATAAGAAATCCAACTAAACCCATTGAAAGCTGCTTGGCCAGATTTTGACTTGAATGGTACATGAACGTTCCCGCTTGTTCTGCTTTCCATTCGTAGGTATGACTCATCCCAGGCATAACAGGATTTTGAGAATGCCCAGGAACTCCATCTTGTCCATAGGGAATTTCAAGTCCATGCCAATGAAGAGTTGTTGATTCAGGTAAATCATTTTTAAAGTGAACACGAACAGTTTCACCTTCGATAATTTCCATAACGGGGCCAGGATTGCTGCCATTGTATCCCCAAGTATAAACTGGACCGGGCTCGTACTTCTCATCAAAAATAGACATGACGACTTCAGCGGTAATTTCAAACACTTTTACATTGCCGTCGCACTTAAAAGGAAGTTTAGGTGTTGCAGGTGCATAGACGGGAGTTGGTGAATATTTCAATTCTTTTTTTATTTCAGGATCGCAAGTTTCAACTGAGTTTGTCTTCGCATGCAAAGAAAGGCTGAAAAATACTGTTGTAAAAATGATTAAAAAGTTCAACATCGCTCTCACCTATTTTTTGATAAACATGGATCAACACAATCGCTTGAGTTAGTTGTTTTTATGCTGATTAACTAATAAATTCAATTTAAATTAAATCTTTACATGTTTGTCACAAAGTAGATGAGCTAGGCGTAATAAGAGGGACAAGGCTAGGATGAAAGGTTGAAGTTCGCTCCAACTTTAGGCTTAATAAGGGGAAAAATATAGACAGAAAACTCAGAATTGGCGAACTCTCTAAGTCCAGTGGAGTTCCCAATGACACTATTCGCTTTTATGAGTCTAAGGGCTTGATTGAATGCCTAGAGAGGGGGGCGAATGGATATAGATATTATCAAGAAGAAACTCTATTAAAATTAGAACTTATACAGTTATTAAGGTCCCTAGGGTTTATGTTGGACCAAATACACCCTTTTGTAAGTTCTTCAAAGACGAATACTAAAGAGGATCATGTTTTAAATATTTCAGAATTAAAAAACAAAACACATAAACTTGAAAAAATAGTAGACGTTTTTGAATCTCTCAAAGATGGAGAGTCTTTTTTTGAAATTTATAAAAAATCGTAATACTTCGCTGTAAGTCTTCAGCACATTTGGGACAACCATGCTTTTTTATGTCCTAACACAGCATGACCGTATTTGAACCTCGGTTATATTCTTTCCTTCGCATTAAAGTCAAACGTCTTTTATCACTTCTAGCTTCCACAATTTTTTCTCTTCTGCCGTAAAAAACATCATCTGGAGTCACGTTGCCTAGAGACTCATGGTATCGGCTTTTATTATAATAACTTATAAATTTTCCAACCTCCGCCTTGAGTTGTGTCGGACAATCGTAAACGTGAAGCTTCACAATCGATTTTAAAGACTTGTGATATCTCTCAATTTTCCCATTCGTTTGCGGGTGATAGGGGCTTGCAAGAATATGATGAATATTCTGCTCCTCAAGATAATCCTTCAAGTCATTCGAAATCAATGCAGGCCCTCTGTCAGACACAAGATTGGGCATGTTGTTGCGGCTAAGTCCTGTCTGCTCGCAAGCAGCATCGACCACCTCGATAAAGTCTTCTGCCGTCATAGAGTTTTGAATTTTCCAGTTAATAATTTTTCGAGAGTAATCATCAAGGATTGAAATTAAATAAAACCAGCCCCAACCTTCAACGTGTAAATAAGTTGCATCGGTTTGCCACTGTTCATTCACATACATTGGCTTCGTGTGATATTCCTTCGCTGCGGGAAAACTCTCGATATTAAAATCTCTAATCAGTCCTTTTCTTTTTAATACGCGATAAACTGTTGACTCGCTCACTGTAAAACTTTCCTTGTCAGTAATAGAGAAGCTGATTTCTCGTGATGATAGCTCTGGCTTTTCATCTGCAATCTTAAGAATAACTTCCTCTTCAGCAGGAGTAATCGCATTCCATTGCTTCTTTGGAATTGGAGCTCTATCTCTAAGTCCTGCGAGACCCTCACGCCGCAGTTTTGCACGCCAGCGATAATAAGTAGACCTGGATACATCAAGGCGCTTTAAGGCTTCTGTGACATTAAAGCCGCTCTCTTCGACCGCGAGGATCAGAGTCATCTTTTCATCCGCATTCATTCGTTTGAACCTCGTCCTTTTTAGACAAGTATTCCCAACGATTTTTTAAGCGAATATTTTCCAGCATCTGCTCGGCAGCAGCACGCCTTAAGTCAGCATTCTCAGATTTTAAAGTTTTGACTTCATCAGTAGTGGCATTTCTTTTGGTTTCAAGTGTAAGCCCGTTTTTGCCAGCGTCTAAAAACTCTTTAGACCACTTATAATAGGTCACGCTAGCAACGCCTTCGCGCCTGCACAGCTCGGCTACAGGGATTTCTCCACGCAGGCCCTCAAGAACAATTTGAATCTTTTTCTCGGCCGTAAAATACTTGCGAGTAGCCTTTTTGATTTCTCTGACATTCTTACTCATGAAACGCTCCTTCCACTATTTTAGTGGATTTAATTGTTGGAGCATGGAGCAATGGGTAAAAAGAGACCAACATACTCAAGATGTTAGCTTGAATTTTCCCATTTTGTCCCAAAGGTTATGAAGACACACAGTTCAATCGGTCTGCTTAAAACTTGTAAAGGTGAAGCAGAGGTTGAAATTGAACTTCAAAACTCTGAGCTTCTAATTGGCTACTCGCTTGATTGCGGTGAAGACGGCGATGTTTATAACGAAACTGAAAATCTTGAGATTCGTGGCACTCAACTATTCCATAGCGAAAAGGCCGTGGGGGAAATTAACGATCAGGGATTTCATTACAAGTTAAAATTTGAAGACGAAAACTACACTGAGTCTGGAAGTGGAAAAATTGATAGAGATGGTCGTTTGAAAATCTCACTCAAGGGTCATGTTGGAATCATTCGTCTGTTTAAATACAAAGCAACACTTACTCGTTAGAATTAGACTTTTAGCTACTGACTCATATTATTTCAGTATCTTACTAGTGGTGTAATAATTAAAAATGAGCTGTAACAAATCTTCCTTTGAACTCACTCACCTAAAAGCGGGAGTGAGTCTTTGGAAAATGTCATATTATTATCACTGTTTATTGCAGCCTTGTTTCTAGCCTATGCAAATGGGGCCAACGATAACTTTAAGGGCGTTGCCACCTTATATGGCAGTAAAACCACAAGTTATAAAAATGCTTTAATATGGACGTCATTAACAACCGCAATAGGCAGTCTACTCGCGCTTTATTTTGCCAATGAACTGATCATTGTTTTTAAAGGCAAAGGACTCGTGCCAGAAGAAGTGATTCAGTTGCAATCATTCCCACTCGCCGTGGGCTTGGCAGCTGCTCTTACCGTAATGCTGGCCACAGTTCTAAATCTTCCTGTTTCAACAACACATGCTCTTATTGGCGCATTATCAGGAGCGGGCTGGATAGCGTCTGAAGTTGGCATTAACTGGGGGCAAGTGTCTGAAAAATTCTTTTTACCTTTAATCGCCGGTCCGCTGTTATCACTTGTTTTGGCCTACCTTATTTACCCGGTCTTCACTAGAATTCGTAAAAAATACAAAATTGAACAAGAAACTTGTTTGTGCATTGGGAAAAAAATTGTTGCGATAGCACCAAATCACGTGGCAACAAAATCAGACTTTTTGAATACACAATTTGTTAACGTCAGTGAATCCGAAGTGATTTTATCAAATGAGTCCTATTGTCGCTCTTCATATAGTGGCGAAATTGTAGGTATCTCTGCGAGAAAAATTTTGGATTCACTACACTATCTAAGCAGTGGGCTAGTTTGTTTGGCGAGAGGGCTGAACGATACGCCTAAGATTGCGGCGCTATTACTTATTGGTTCTAGGTACGACCTCTATTTATCAATCGTTGTCGTAGGTGCGGCGATGTTGATTGGCGGATTGGTTCATTCAAAAAGAATTGCTATTACGATGGGAGAAAAAGTAACAGAAATGAATACAGGCCAAGCCTTTACGGCTAATTTAGTTACCGGCCTCATGGTTTTTGGTGCGAGTAAAATTGGTGTTCCGGTCTCTACCACTCATGTATCATGTGGCTCGATCTTTGGGATTGGAGCTGCAAATAAAAGGATAAATCTAAAAGTACTTACTTATATTTTACTGGCATGGGTTACGACGTTGCCACTAGGCTTCATACTAGGTGGCCTTTTGATGAAATTACTTATGTGATTGATTATCCAAAGACAATTCGCTTTAGAAATCCTACCACCTAGCCGACGAGAGTCTATGAGGATTTTATTTACACTCTTTTCGCTTTTGTCCTTAAGTTCACTATATGCTGAAGAGGTTTTGTATTTTGGAGATTCCCACTCAACTGGGACAGCACTAGGTCGGCGAGTAGAACAGTTCTTATCTAGTCCAAATAGCTCTTGCTCAGCAGCGCAAGCGGGCTCGCACACTGTAACAAAACTCAATGGTGTTGGACTAGACCCACGCCATTGGCTCTCACGTGGAAATTCTGGTCGGAATTATCTGTACCGACAGCTTGAGCAAAGTGGCAGTATCTCTAGGGCTTCGAGTTCTCAGTCGGGACTTGATCGCTTGGTCCAAGATATTGGCTCCTCAAACCCCGGTCGAAAGCTTGTTCTAGAGTTTGGCGATAATTCAACTCCGACGGGAATGTGGCAAGGTTTCAAAAACAATATTCTAAAAATGCGTGACCAGCTTGGTGTGTCGGCGCAAAATTGTCTTGTGCTAGCGCCTCAACCGCATATTCGCGAGAGTTTACGCGAAGGTAAGAGGCAGGTTCTGACTCAGCTACGCGAGCTTCATCAATCGGGCGAATGTCATGTTGTCTTTTTTGATGAGAGCTCAACAGGACCTCTACCACTTACTGATGGGATTCACCTTACAAACACTGGTTATAATCACTGGGCCGACCAAGCCATCGCAGGAATTTGTCGTTCACGCCTGTTCTCCAGCGATCAATCTGCTAGTAGGGATAGTGTTCAAGGTTGTACCTCTTGTTTGCCAGGTATGCCTTTTGAGAATGCTTTTCCTTTTGAGCAAATGTTGCAAAATCTGCGTTAGGCTTGGCCCGATTAATGGGCATTTTCCCTTTTGCACACACGCTCTAAGCTCCCATTATCTCATAGCCTTTTCTTGATCATCATTATCTCTATAATCCTTTGAATGACGACACCACCGCACTCTCTTTTTCTTTTTATCTTGATGGTCGCGACTGTCATAAGTTGCAAAATCGAAGAAAAGATAACACCGCTTGCTGAGCCCATTACGTTGGCCGAGCTTCAGCGAGAACAACTTAAAAAAGAATTGGAGATTCAGGGTAAGTCCGTTGCTAATAGCTCGACCATTGATAGTATCGACTACGGAGAGGATGGGGTTTATTACTTGAAGGTTACTTATAATATCGATGAAGTTGATATCTTCGAAGTGGCCAATATCCCCAATCAGTTTGAGCAACTAGCTCATTCTTTTATGGGAACTCTTGCACGTATTGTTCTTGGGATCAAAGGCTCACAAAATGTCGATCTTTCAAACTATACATTAGATTTAACTGATCTTAACTTTGACTCTGAGATTGTTCGCTCCGTACGCATTCACAAAATTTTTCTTAAGTACTCAGATCAAGTGGAGCAAAACTCTGATTTTCAAGCAGACTTTTCCTTTGTTGAAAGTTTAGAACTTGCTCAACCTATTATTTTACCCGTGATAGGTAAGGCCGATAAATTACTCTTTAGCTATCGTAGGCGAAATAACCGCTGTTACTATAAATGTCTTGAATTTGAAGTGCATCAGCAAAATCTTTTGGAATTGATTAAAGATGATAAAGAATTGGTACTAAAGCCGCTGCTTACGATTAAGTCGCTACCGAAAGTGACTGATCTTAAAATTCAAGGACAAGTGGAGCTACATATCGGACTTAAATTGCCATTTTAGAAAAAGAGACGAAATTCAAGATCGGCCCGTTCGTACTTAGGAGTGTTCTTGCCACCTAAAACACTTTGAATGGCAAAGTTAATGGCGCCGGGAAGAATGAATTTTTTCTGTTTGAATAACTCTAAAGTTGAGTAGCTAATGCCAAGCCGAACAGTGTGGGATCTAAGCTCAGTATTACTTTCATTGATGGCATCGGCCGTAGGGGAGTTGCTACTGTAATTATCTTTTGCTTTATATTCGAAAATATAATTTAAACTTGGTGACCACTGGTCATCTATTGAATAATTAATTTGTGTTCCCAAGAGAATTTTATCTCCAAGATCAATTTCGCTTATTCCCTTTTTCTCAGTCATTGGGAAATCTTTATTCTCCGGTTGTCTGACATTCTTTTTGAATTTGTATTGAAGAGTATAGCGAGTCCAGGCATCTAAGCTTAAATCATCCGTCAGCTTATAATCTCCACCGACTTCGATAAAATTATCCCACTGACCATCGCCAAAACTAATGTCTTGTAAAATGTCAGGACTATCCTCTCGACCCGTCGGAGCTACTCCGCCAAAGTTAACGAGAAGTCCTAAATCATCTTCTTGATAGAAGTTCCACATGACACCAAATTCGAAATCGCCAAAGCCAGTGGCTTCCCATTTTCCAAGAGGTTTATACTTATAATAATTAACGAATAAATTTTGAATGATGCGAACATCAATTTCTGGAAGCCCTTCAAGTGCGATACTGGAGCCGACATTCTTTCTGCCTTTTTCTGTGCGCTCAAGATTGAGATCCACGGTGGCATCATAAAAAGGGATGAAACCGTAGACAGTTATTTTATCAGTTATGCCGTAACCAGCGCCTAGCGCCTGTGCAAAAACATCTGAAGTGGCATTTCCCTCAAACGTTCCAAAATTAAAGTCATTATAATCGGCCGGGCTAAGGCCATTAAGGTAGGTGTCGACTGAGCCATTCAAACCAATGAGAACATCAGCATTAATCTTCGAATTAATGCTATAGCCCTCAGGCTGCCCTTGCGCGTTGTAGCTACCTTTTATAGTATTAGTTTTGATCAGTCTGAAGGTTAAGTTTCTGACGCCTTTTGGCAGCGTTTGGCTATATCCGGCCAAAACACTGAGGGGAAGTAAATAGAGGGCTAGGGCGAACAGCTTCATACGGCTTTTGTGTACACTAGAACGAGTAAGATATGTAGGGAATTATATGGGAATGGAATATATCAAGATAAATTCTACAGTTGGTGAGCTCACCCTCGTCGCTTCTAGCAAGGGACTGGTCGCTGTTCTTTGGCAGCATGAAAAAGAAAATCGTGTCAAAGTTGATCTTGGCATTAACAATTCTAATAATAAGTACCTTCAGAAAGCGAAAGCTCAGTTACAAGAATATTTTGCGGGGAAACGTATTGAGTTTGATTTAGAACTCGATCCTGTAGGCACTGAATTTCAGATAAATGTTTGGAAGAATCTTCAACAAATTCCCTATGGTCAAACAGCTAGCTACAAAGACCTTGCTGTGATGATTGGAAATGCTAAAGCTTCAAGAGCGATTGGTATGGCCAATGGCAAGAACCCTCTTTCCATTATTGTTCCTTGCCATCGAGTGATTGGTGCCAACGGCGAGCTTACTGGCTACGCCGGTGGACTTGAGAATAAAAAGAAATTACTTCAATTAGAAAATCTTTCTAACTAGCGTGCTGAGCTATTGCTATTAAAGAAGTTCTGAATGCGATTAATAATTCCTGGTTCAGCACTTTCTTGTCGATTTGAATCTTGAATATTTTCACTTGGCGCCGCCGCAAATAGTGAATAACGACTTTCAATATAGGTGACGATTTGTTCTGGCTTGGGATTAGTACATGTTCCATCTGGAAGTACTGTTGATTCAAATTTTAGCCAACCGGATGTATCACTTCCACTACCTGACCACCACCAGACGCGCGCCTTTCTCATTCCACGTGCTGCTTGGCTTGGGGCCTTAGTATAGTCATTGGTCCACATAAAGAAATCTGCACTACCGCCAATTTCTTTATATTCTTTGAGAGCTTTAGTTACGGGATGAGATGCGTCTTCAAGCCAGCTGACGAGAAGCTTATTTCCCTGCAGCATACATTTTTTGGCGGCATCAGTTCCTTCCTCGTATGACCACAAAACACGATCGGGGTAGGGTGAGCCAGGAATGCTGTCATCAAACGGCCAATATTCCATACCACCTATATAGGCTGGTCCGACACGGCCAGTTTTAGGGGATTCTTGCGCGATACTGATCGCTGAAAAACAAATGGTCGCAAGTAAGACAAGCTTTTTCATAGTTCATTCTCCGTTTAAACCCTATCGGTTTACTCGGACAATATCTTTAGTTTAATTTTTTGATCACAAAACGAGTTGAAATGATTAAGATCTTAATGGGGAAATCATAGAAGAAGTTAACTTTGGAGATTCGCATGAAGCGTTTTGGCCTTGTTCTTTTTCTCGTAACAACTAATCTCTTTGCCTCTCATATTGAAACGGTTTGTAAGTCTTCGAAACAACCATTTCCAGGCCGTACTAATACTTGGATTTCAAATGCTCCGTCTTTTAGTAAGGACTTTATCTCGCGCAGAATCGTCGATGAGCAAGGAACACGCTACGCAGTTGAAAGCTTCCTGGGTGATGAGATCTTTCAAACTTCAGATCGCATTCGTGACCTGGCCAAAACTCAAGACTCCCTTTGGTTATTGAGAGATTATCACTTAACTCAAATTGATTTTTCAGGTGTAGTTCTTGCGACTTATCCTATCGTCTTTAATCCAAACCCACAGACGGCCAAAGCCATTAGTATGAAGCTTGTAGGCGATACTCTTTTTATTTCTCGTGGCAGTGCAGGTCTTACAGCTTTAAACACTGTGACTGGAAAGATTATTTGGCATAGTGAACTGAGTGAAGTCGAGGGATCTAAGCCTGTTTCGGCAACTTTTGATGGAGCAGACTTGCAGGTGCTAATGACTGGCACCAGAGAAGGCGGCTTTAACGGCGTCGCTACTGTAAGTGTTGATGGAAAAGTCATAGGGCAGACAGCTTATAATCAAAGACGCGCAGGCGTGATCTCACCCGATGCTATCGCTCATTGGCAGGGGGACAAACTAGTGATTAATAATGGTGGCTGGATTCACGTGATCACCAAAAAACAATTAGAGGACCAAAAGCCAGTCAGACCTAAATGGATTGCTGTCGAAATGGGCGATGATATGCACCTTCATTATATGATGCTTAATGGAGACTTCTATCTAGAGAACAATACGTTGTTTGGATGTGGAGTTTATAACGAGCGAAGCGGAGATGAGATCAATCGCGTTGCTAGATTATTCGAAGTTAAGCTTAACTAAGCTCTCACTATTTTGTTTTTTATGGATTTTTGGGGCAGATAGTCATTATCTATTTTTGCGCAAAACTAAGCTATCTGCCCAAAAGCACTAGAAAAATTGAAACAATCCCCTATGTAAGAAGTTCACGATAAGGCCTGCCATAGTCAAATCATTTTTGTAGAACCCACACACAATGAGACTTGAACACACGAGGTTATGAATGAAACACCTGTTTTTTGCGAGCCTATTCGCGCTAACGGTTGCCCCATCAGCTTTTGCTAATGAAGACGGCGCCTATCTTGATGCCCCTTATCCAAACCTTGTTCGCGCTATTGATGATGCTCATCAGGCCAAAGGTCTTAAAGGGAAGAGTGATACAAATGCTGTTATCGATTTGATGACACCAGTTCGTTCACAAGGATCACGCGGTACTTGCTCAATCTTTTCTGCCGCAGCTTTGATCGAAGGTCTAATGAATATTAAGGGCTCTGGAAACTCTGAGACTGATTTGTCGGAAGAATATCTTCAGTACAATGTTAATGCTGGCTCAACTTCTGATGGCTCTTACGCCACTAAAAACTTTAGCGCGATTAGAACAAATGGTATGGCCGATGAAAGCGTTCTTCCCTATATCGGTGATAACTGGGTTAGCTTTCAAGACTCAACCGCACAAAAAAGATGTGGTTACTTAACAGGTACAACTAAAGACTCATGTTTGATCGTTCACCACGACCCAGCTCAGCGCTACCGTACAGATGCTGAACTTCTTGATGAAACGAAGCAGTGGTTTGATCCTGAGTTTGTTGCCGCTCGTAACGATGGTCTTCAGTTTAAGTTTGATAATCTTTCAGCTTCAACTTACAGCACTATCTACAACACAACTCAAGTTAAGCAGATGCTTGATCGTGGTACGCCTGTGATTCTAGAGCAGACGTTTTACTATGGCGCGTGGAACCACCGCACAGCTGATTCTCTCAATATTTCTCGCAACCTTGATCACTGGTCAAAAGGTATCGTTGGATATCCATTCCCTGGATCTATGGATGCTCAGCAATCTCCAACAAAGCGTGCCGGTCACTCTATTCTTTTGGTTGGATATGATGACAGTGTTGTGATCGACTTCCCTGTGAAGATGGCAGACGGTACGACTAAGACTTTCAAACTCAAGGGCGTCTATTATTTCAAAAACTCTTGGGGTACAGGCAGCTTTGGTGTTGATGCTGAAATCGATGGAGTCTCTCGCCCAGGCTACGGCACAATGACTCAGCAATATGCTCACGATTACGGTTCTTTTTACTATTTTAATCTGTAGTTAAGAGCGCTTATATCTTTGATTTTATGGGAGTAGGGATTAAAGCCTACTCCTTTTTTTGGATCTTTTTGATCAACTTTACCCATTCGATTGCCGATAAACGTTCATGAGAGTCCTACTCGTTGTGCTTGTATTATCCACTAGCATTAATCTGCATGCTGCTAATACGGCCGCCATGTGTTCTATTTTCTTTGCGAGTCGCTTAAAGCCTCAGGTTGAAAAACCCGGTGTCAGTGATAAGTGGAAGCACTGTGCACTGTCATGCCTTTTGGCCAGAAGATGTGGAGCTGAGGATAGCCTCCTTCTTGGCATCATCAAAGAATTGGCCGATGTCGTTGGACCGGGCAATGCCGAATGGGCCGATCTTCAAGCAGATCTTAATGGCGTCACTCTTTGGCGTATCGGCATGGGGAAGACGGATCAAATGTGTAAAGATCAATGTCTCAGTATTTATCCAAATCCTTTATTGGAGAATGCATGTCATCTACCGAGCAGGTCAAACTTATAGTCCGAATGCTTGGCGAGCAGGACGAATCCGCTTTTTTAAGTGCAGTCACGGATTGGGAGGGAGAAGAACTCTCGTGGCTTACGTTTGATTGGGATCCCACTATGTCCCATCAGGATCACTTGAAAATTCTGATGAATCACCATAAAGGGATTAATCTTCCAAGTGATTTCGTCGCCTCAACTATGCTCTACGGCTTTGTCGGAAATCAAATTATCGGTCGAGTTCATCTGCGCCATACGCTGAATGATAATTTGCTTAAACGTGGAGGCCATATGGGTTACGCCGTCTCTCCGCGCTTTAGAGGCAAGGGCTTAGGTTTGGGCTTAGCTCAAGCAGGTCTGTTGTATTTAAAAGAAAATTTAAAAGTGAAGGACGTTCTTATTACCTGCGATGAAAAGAATGCACCATCGATTAAGATCATTGAAACTCTTGGAGCTAAGTATGAAAATACCGTGCCAGATGCCAAAGGCGTTCCGACACGGCGTTATTGGGTCTAGTTTAGCTTTCCACCAAAAAATTGTGTAATTTCTATTTCTTCTTGATCTGGCCCATTGATATAGGCCGACTTTGAGTTCTCCCACTCAGTAATTCCACCGTAAAGGATTTCTACTTTCTCATCGTGAAGCTTTTGAACAATTCCTGCAAAGTCCTCAACATGGATTCCAAAATGATTTAATCCTTGCTGCTTTACTTGGGAATTACTTTCATAGAGACACAGATAAAACTTATCAGGATGTCCAATGATTTTGTACGGTTTGCCTGATGCCTTAGAAATGCCACTTTCTTTTTCACTTAACCCAAATATTTTTGAGTAAAAGTTTACACTGTTTTGAAGATTACTAACGTTGAAATTTATATGATCAATTCTCATTGTTTCTCCTTGTTACGTTGGAAAAACAATAAGACGATGTTTAATAAAGGTCTAATAAGCTCTAACTATCGTACGATAGGGAAGTAACCAAAGAAGATTATTAGTTTCTTGTAGGTGAAGACTAGTTTGAATCACTTAGGGCGTTTACTTTTTACCGTTTCCCCTTGTGCTGAGTAAGAAACATTATACGGTGCGCCAATAAGGAGTGCTTATGAAAAAACTAATACTTATATTGGTCATGGCTTCGATTCAGTCTCTTATGGCAAAGGATTTAGAGACGATTGTTCTTGTTCCTGTCGACGGACAATCTGAGGCCGTGGTGGTTGAACATGCCTTTAGCGATACCGAACTTAAACAAATTAGTCCGGACATAGATGTATTAAGTGGCGACTTTGATGTCGCTGAAAGAAGTGCTCTAACTCTTAATGTGGAAGGGAGAGTGTCTGTTTTTCCGATGGTTATTCGTGCCGCTGGCGCCGTCGGAATCGGGTTCTTTGAAAATCGTGTTCAGGTGGGTGTTGATGCCGCCACCACTGCTGTTCTTGCAGGAGAAGATGGAGAACTCTTTTCTGAAGTAGGAGTCTACGCCAAGCTAAGACTTAAAAGAGTCGGTGATACTTATTATATACGCGGTAGAGCTTTTAAAATTTTCGAGCTTAATGAAGAAGGCGGAGATGGCATTGAGCTTGGTGTCGGAAAAGATACAGGTGATGGCTTCATCGAGTTATCGGTTCAAAAAATTACAAAAGAAAATGGCGATGATTTTTTTATCCCGTATATTTCGATGGGCATGAAATGGGGTAAGCCTCTTAAAATTTCAAACGAAAGATATATCGATTAAGAAGATATGAAAGTATTATTGCTATCACTGCGACAGCACTTCCAGTGATAGCATCCCACACGACGTGTTGCTTTACGGCCAAGGTCGACCATACAACTAGCGCAGAAAAAATAAATCCTAAAATACCTGGCCACTTCTTTTCTTGGTAAAGCCACCAAGACGATTGCCATGCGGTTGCGACATGCAGGCTAGGTAAGCAATTGGTTGGTTGATCCAGACCTCTTAACCAATCCAGAGCAAGACCGGCAAAGCTCGTATCCGTGGGAAAGCTTTCTCTAGGTAAAGTCGTTGGATAGAACATAAAAACCGTCACGCTAATAATTGAAATAATGAGATAGGAAAAAGCGTAAAGGTAGACAGTCTTTTTTTGCTTTAAAAAGAGAAAGACGATCGGAACATAGGCATAAGCAATAAGATAGATCCAAATCCAACTTACATCGAGTGCAATTTGATGATCCCACTGAGTATGGGGAACGAGAGTGATTGGTGCCTGGGGAAAGGATTGTGCCGTAAAATAGAAGGCTGCATAAAGCCCATACATTGGCAGTGCAATTAAAAGATGATGTAAAAGGGGAAATCCTCTCCCCGATGATGCTTCCATGCACTTATAGTCTAACAGACTGAAATCAAATGTCGACGCTTTGCGACTGGTCCTACCAAAAAGATCAAATGACAGATGGATACGCAAAATGTAATTTTGAATGAGTGCACCCGTAGCTCAGTTGGATAGAGTGTCAGTTTCCGAAGCTGAAGGTCGTGCGTTCGATCCGCGCCGGGTGCGCCATTTTAATTTTCGAAGCACTAAGAAAATGAATTATGTTTGAATCTTTCTTTGATAAAGTCTGGAATCTTAATCGGGCTGAGTTGTTTGAGAAGTTGCTTCCATTGGCGCCAGCGACGACGTAGTAAGAGCCAAGTGGCCGCAGGTATTTCTGCCTTGGCCGCTTTGGAACCCTCATCAATGAGCTCGCTGGCACGTTCATTTTTAAAGCGACCATATTTGGATAAATCCATGGAGATGACGATGTCGGCTCCCTCGAGTTGTTCTTTTGTTTGATGATCAATAGAGATATCCAGAGCATTCGCCAGCACATCAAGAATGCCCTCAGGTTTGGGATAACCCTGATTACCATTAAGGTTCACGGCAATTTTAATATGAGCCCCGAGATGAGATAGTGCAGAGACCGGGACATTCTCAGTGAGACCGCCATCAACTAAAACTCTTCCATCTCGCTCAACTGGCATGTAAACACCAGGGATGCAGCAACTTGCGAGCACGGCCGAAAGTAAATTTCCTTTTGTCATCAGTACTGAGTCGCCACTGACGATATCGGTGGCTTTGATCGCTAATGGAATATTTGCATCTTCAATCTTTGCATCTTTGCCAATTCGATCGGTGATGAGATCAAGCACGCCAATATTTTCAATTAGCCCGAGTTTTGGCAAACGAAGTGCTGAGAACTCCATGGCCTTAAGTTTTGCTAGGTCCTTAGAAATATCCTCGCTACTAACACCAAAGGCGTAAAGGGCCGCAATGACTGCTCCAGCACTTGTTCCGGCCAAAATATCGGGTTTTAAGTCAATGCTTTCAAGATGGCGAATAACACCGATATGAGCGGTGCCACGGGCGCCACCGCCGCCAAGAGCGAGTCCTATTTTTCTAAACTTAATCATTCAAATATTTTGCTATTCATGGCTCACAAAGACAAGTTTATGCTCGGGGCTTTTTCATTGAATTAAAAAATCAACTCGGCGGCTCATATCGAGGGCCATTCGACGATTTTCGTGTTCAATAGGTTGGCTTTGACCAAACCCGACAGCTTCAGTTAATAGCGGATCAATACCTTGTTTAATTAACTCTCGTCTGACTGATCTTGCTCGGCGCTGAGAGAGATCTTTATTATAGTCTTCCTCACCAATGCGGTTTGCATGACCTTGAATAATAAGTTTTCCACTCAGTGAGCTCTTCTGAATCAATTGTGCAATTTGCGCTATCGCATTTTTATCTTCAGCATCGAGGACATCACTATCATGATCGAAGCGAATTTCTAAATTGAGCTCTCCGATCAAACGCATGGTCTCTTCTTGTTGCATCGAGAGGGGAGAGGTTGAACTTGGGACAATTTGCATTGAACTACCAATGGCCGGTTGCCACTTAAGACCCATAATAAAGCGCCAGTCATTCCCTGTTGTAGAATCAAAACCACCAAAGCCAATACCGCTAGTGACTGAGAGAGAGTCGTTTCTAAAATACTGTATGCCTGCCACAACTTCACCCGGTGTTTGCTCGGCATTTTTGGTCAGCATGGTATAACCTTCTGCTGTCCAATGCCACTTATCAGTTATTGGTACATGGACACCAAGAGCGGCCAAGAAGCGATTGCGATAATCGATGTCTTGGTAGGTGGCATTTTGATTGCGGGCAACACCAATATTGCCATTGATTCTAAAACGCCCAAAATCGCGCTCCATGGCAAGTTTAACTCCAGCACCAACTCCTCCATCGCCTAGAAAAAGCGCTTCATCACCAGTTGGAAGTGTGAAAGACGGAATTAAGGCAATTGAAGTTGGGTCGTTATTGGCGGTGACTCGGTACTTGCCAATGATCGTGGTATCGCCAATACCTGTTTGTTGTTCGCTGCCATTTGAAAACGTGACTTGAGAAACAGGTGCGGCCAGTCCGATTAAAAAACGCGAAGAGGTCTGCCAACCGGCCCCAAGTTGTACTGTTGTCATCCCTTTGACAACTGTACGAGTTCTCTCTGTGCGCTCTGGGTTTGTAGCAACAAGTGGGTCATTAAGGTGATGGTAATTGGCCGAAAGAATTAATCGCTGATTAATTAGAGAACCCTTGGAAAGGGTATCTTCAGTGACAAGATAATGTGGAGAGTGGGAATGATTAAGAAGTTGAAGATTAACAGCATGAGCACTGGTAGCAAAACCAAGTAGCGCTAAAGCGATAAGCTTATTCATAAATCACCAAAAGCTTAGGAGACATGACAAAAGTATCATCGGCCACTGTAAACCAAAAGCTTTGTTCCTGTCTAAGCAGGTTGATAAGGTCTTGATCGCCTAAATCAAAAAGAGTTTTTAGTGAAAAATCTTTAATGCCTGTAACAGTAGTATGTTCATTAACAGTTTTTGAAGCATTGAGTGCCTGTTGAAAATAATCGTTTCGAACGACGTCCTCATAACCTGCGGCCCAGTAATTTGAATTCCACCATTTTTTCTTTACGTATTTCGACAAGCCCAAGACTGGAATTTTTCTAATACCATTACCCGAACAGGTTCCAATATTATTAAGACAAATAAGCTCCGTATCAAATGATCTGCCATAAGTTACAAAGTTAGCCTGAAGGCGAATATCATGAATACGATTAATCTTTCCAATAGCAGGGATATCAAAAGCAAAAAGCACTTGACGATTTCTCACGCAATTATCGCTGCCAAACAAGCGACATAATAAACCCGTTTGGCTCTTACCGTAGGCGACGTGCTTTACTTTCTTTGTACGGTAGGGAAGTTCAACCACAACCTTTTCGCCGCTAGAGGGATTATAGTCCCTGGGAGCAAGTGTGATGAGCTTGGCCTGAGGGGGAGGGGGAGGAAGCGGATCACCGGGGTTTGGCGTAGGTGTAGGATCAGTTCCGATAGGATCATTGCCACCAATTTCGCCACCAAGTTGGTCGATGATATGGGGATTTTTTCCGCAGGCGGTGAGTGTCATGAGCACGCCCAGCAGTACTAAAAATGATATGCTTTTGCCTATCATAGAGACTTCCTTGTCCGAGTATAGATTGTACTTATTTAGGCTATCACGAGTGAATGAGATGGAAAATTTCTGGCAGAACTTGCTTAACGCTTAAGTCTAAGCAAAAAGGTCGTCATAGAGTTGACACTACTTTCAAGAGTCAGGTCTCCGCCCTGCATACGAGCTAATTGCCTCGCTATGGGTAAACCGAGCCCAAATCCTGCAACACTACTTCGGGAGTATAGAGGAGAGCGATAATATCGCTCAAATATTAAATCACACTCATCTGATTCGATGATAGTACCCGTATTTGAAACTCTGATATTAATAAACTGTGAATCCTTAGCATCAATATCAATCGAGACAGTAGAATTTTCACTGCCATACTTAATGGCATTAGAGAGCAGATTGTGAAAAATTTGTCGCATACGGAGTGGGTCAGCGCTGATGTCAACGCTTTGGCTCGAATCTACTTTGAAGCTCATATTCTTAGGCTTACCCAGTGTCGCGCATTCATTAACTGTATCAGTGATGAGTGTTGTGATTTCAACCTGACTTGGATGATAGCTTAGCTCACCGGCTTCACTGGCCGTTTGTTCAATCATATCCTTAACAAGTCCAAGCAATTGTTCATTAGCACTTCTTGCATAATCACAAGACTCTATTGTCTCACTGTCATCGCGCTCCATAGCACTTTCAGCAATCAAGTCTAGATAACCAGACATGATATTAAGCGGCGTTCTCATTTCGTGATTTATGGCATTGAGAAAGCGCAACCTAGCATCGGCCACTTCGATAAGGCTATTGTTTGCTTTTTGTAGTTCAAACAGAGCAACGACCTGTGCCCCAAGAAGGCTTAAACTGGTCCTTTGTGTGGAGCTTAGCTTACTGGCTTTAGTATCAATAACACAAAGAGTGCCAAGCGCGTGACCAGCCTTCGTCGTCAGTGGTACTCCTGCATAAAAAATTACATTAGGACCATTGGTGACAAGAGGATTGTCAAAAAAACGATCGTCCTTAGTTGCGTCTTCGATGATAAAAATTTCTTTTTGCAAAATAGCATGAGCGCAAAAGGCGAGCTCCCTGGGAGTCTCACGTGCATCAAGACCGTGATGACTTTTGAACCATTGGCGATCGGCATCGATAAGGCTTACAAGTGCGACTGGAGTTTTACAAATAGACGCAGCTAAATGTGTGATGGCATCATAGGCGTCTTCTTCAACTGTATCGAGAAGCTTAAGTTCTTTAAGTTCATTTAAACGGGAGACTTCATTTGTTGGTAGGCAAGCAGACTTCATATAAAAAGTATAACTGATAGCCTTAAAAGAAAGTGTGAAGAAATACTAATAGCTAAGATTAAGCGATATTCAGTTTTCCAAGCATATCATCGACTTCAAAAAACTGAGTGCCATCGTCATCTAAATTTGAATCTACATCGGATTCCATAATAAAAATTCTATAAAGACTTTCTAGATCACTAAGTGAAATAAGTGCGTACTCTTGCTCAAGTTTACTTCTTGCCTGACTAAGAGCTTCAGAAGGAGTGGCATCGACCGGAATTTCTGGGAGTAGCTCTTCAAAGGCCATAGTTGAGAGCTCTTGCTCGATAAGGGCTTTGATTAGGATGTCTCTAGTAGTCTTTGGCATAAAATCCTCACCAGTTCTGTTTGCCTCTTTATCTTAAAAGATTATCGGACAGCCGGTATGACAGAGTTTTGACGAAACACGTCATTTATATTTGATTTCTAATAGATTCGATCACTTAGCTAGGTTTTAAGCTGACCGCACGCCGCCATAACATCATCACCCTTAGTGGTACGTATGGTAGTTCGAATACCAAATTCAACTAGCATTTGTTTAAATCCCTCAATTTTTGGCAGATTTGGTCTTTTCCATGGAGAACCAGGGTAGGGGTTAAAAGGAATAAGATTAACCATATGGGGGCGATTTTTAAGTAGATCGGCCAAAAGCTTGGCGTCACTTGCAGTGTCATTAAAGCCATCGGCCAACATCACTTCATAAACAATCACCTGTCGTCTTCCAAGTGGAAGGCGATCAATTTGTTCGAGTAAAACTTTAAGCGGCCATTTCTTAGATAGCGGAATGAGTTCACTGCGCTTGTCTTCATCTACCGCGTGTAATGACAGCGCAAGGTTAACACCACCAAGCTCACTAAAGCGTTCTAGTCCCGGTAGATAGCCAGCAGTTGAGACAGTCATCATCCTTGGTGCGAGATCAAGTCCACGCTTATCAGTCATAAGTGAGATGGCCGCCTTAAGATTTTCAAAATTATGAAGCGGTTCTCCTTGGCCCATGAAAACAATATTGGGAGCTTTGATGCCATTTTTTCTTTCATCATAAGCCCAGTCCCAAGCAGCTAAATATTGGCCGATAATCTCAGCAGGACTTAAATGACGTGAAAGGCCCTGGGTTCCTGTATGGCAAAAACGACATCCCATGGCACAACCAACTTGAGATGAAAGACATAAAGTATCTTTGCGATAAAAAGGAATAAGAACACTCTCAACACTTCGACCATCATCAAGTCCAAAGAGAAACTTAATTGTTTGATCTTCAGCTTCTAGAAGTTTGAGAATTCTTGGTCGATCCCATTGGCTATTTTCCAAGAAGTGAATAAGTTTGGGCGAGAATCTTCCGTCACTCCAGCCTTGAAATTTTGGACGACGATAAGCCTTTTTAAAAATAAGCTCTGCAAATTTAGGACTTAAAGATTGCTCTTTTAGTCTCTGTTCTAATTGTTCAAAACTTAAGCCAAGACCGTTCATATTATTTAAGAAAGTGTTCGCTAAAGCCTGTCCATATAAAAGGAATAACTTCGATTGCGATGAGAATAATAATAATGGCTTCCATGAGCTGATTGCGTTTTTCGTTTGTTTCAGCCTGGAAAAGACTAGAGACATCCGCCAGATTCTTCAGTTTTTGATCTACGCTGGCCTGCCAGTCTTTAACTCTAAAACGTTCGCTGGCAGCTCTAAAAATTTTGGCGTAATAGAAGTCACCAATAACTTTGAGTGTGTTTTCAATTTTTTCAATAACTTCACTGATTTCAATATAAATCAAAGCAGCATCGTGGGCATGCTGTGAGTAGTTATTGGAAAAAATAGAAGGCTTGCTAACTTGGATTGATTTATAGAGAGTGCCGAGCTTACGATCGAGCATCTCATCGTAATAGCGCATCTCTAAAACTTGGCAAAGAGCGAACTCTGCGACATCGGCCATATCCTGTGCATCAGCAGGGGAGGCACAGATGAAAGCTGCGTTCCAGTCAATGACAACATAATCATCTTTTGAGTATTGAAAGAAATTAGCCCTGATGGAGTCTTTTATTTGATTTGAAAGTTGAACATCAGTTTCAGTCAGAAGTAACTGAAAGAAGCTTTCACTAGAGAGCAATTCTTCGGGAGAAGGGGCATCATCTGGGTCACGCATAAAAATAATATAATCTTCAAACTGATTCCATATTCCTGGCTGTTTAATGGCCGGGGCTAAATCGGACGCAACACGCTCTGCTTGTGCAAGAGCTAATGTCGTGATTTCGTCTTCGTTTTCAAGATAATGCGCGAATCTCTTCATTTCAGAAAGAGAAGTTTCCTCTGTGATTGCAATTTTAAAAGTTAGAGAAAAGGCACCAAAACTCCAAAGCTTTCCAAGCGTTTGAATAGTAAAAACTTTTCCCGAATGCTCATGTTCCCACTCACCAAGTGAAACACTAAGGGGAGCCTGATCGATGATGATATTTCTTGAAGATCGACGCAACTTAAATTGCTCGGCCAAACCGGTTCCGGCCAAAAGCTCAGCCGCTCGGGGCAGATCAATCTCGCCTCCAACGTCAAAAATTCTCTGTAAAAGGATATGGCCTTTAAATGTTTTCATAGACTTAGAATAGCCAAGTTTTGATATTTTGACATTAAAAGTTCATGTAAAGGTCTGGAAAAACCGATAAATTAGCCATGCGTATGCAAGCTTTCGGCTTTTTAGCCGTTTTATGTACATTGATGGCCTCTAGTTCACTTTGGTCTCAAAGTGGTTCAGATATCTTTATCTTAGATAAATCGATTGATGTTTTGACTAGGGCCAGAAACTTTAGAGTGGATGAAACAATTCCAGCCTCTAGAGATGGAAATTTAACTGTTATACGCCGTGTCCCAGGTGAGGATCCCAGCTGGTGGCCTCAAGGTGTCGCGATTCAAGTTCTCTCTGTCAATGGTCGTGAACGTCGTCCGGTGAAAACTGTTTACGTCGCTAAGCGCTGGTTCAATCGTGGTTCTAGGCAAGGAGATTTATCTCACTTACAAGACCCGCAAGAAGTTCAACAGCAGGTCTTAAGTGTCTTAACTCCAGTTGTACCAGAGTGCGAAGTTCAGGTTAATGAACCTGAGTACACTGCGCCCCGTGAGCCAGCCAGACCGGCCAGACAAGATACTTATACGACGCTGGCGCAACTTGTACAAACAGGCAGAACGCCGAGAGACTGTCATAATAAACTGCGCGCTTGGTATCGCAGGAATTCCATGTGGAAAGATCTAAATCGCAAGCAAAGAGCGGAACTTATTATTGATAAGGCCCACACCATTAGTACCAATATGCGTGTTGATGGATTAGTAGACACTTGCGCAAGAGCGCTAGGGCGAACTGACCGCGCTTCGATTGATGAAATCAAAGCATTCATGACGACGAGACTTAGCGCTAGTGAAAAATCTCGAATTAATGTGACAAATTACGAAGCCAACTGCCGCCGCTACTTCGTAGAGTATAGCGGAGGACAGATCAATACCTCGCTCTTTAGAGAACGAATCAATGATCCTCAGTCAATTCATCCAGAGTTTGATCCAAGCCTTGCCGTGTGTATTATTAAGCGTGAAACTTCATCAACTGATTTTGATCCACACAGTATGAATTATTCATTTTGTCAGCTCCGAGGAAGACAAGGCAGACCACGCTCAACTGCTCATGGTCTAGGACAATTCACACAAACAACATTTTTAAGTCTTCGCGAGTCAGGGGTTATGCCACTTTCTTCAATTAGTAACTCAACATCAAGGTCGACTAATAGAACAAATTTTAGGAATATGAGTACAGATCCAGATATGCAAATTGAATCAATCTTTAGGTATATAAACTACCTTATGAAAGCGCCTAGTTCCGCAAGAATACGTAATATGCATAATCAAGTTTATAATGACTCAATCGAAGACTGGGAAAAGGCCGTCATTTCTTATGATCAGGATAGAGCATCTGATTATATTCGCGGCGTTCATGCTTGTCGTCGCTGTTTTGGTAGGGCCGGCAATGACCGAAGCGCTCAGGCAGATTGTTTATCGGGTAATTAATGAAAGTATTACTTCTAATCGCAACATTCTATGCGAATTTCGCCTTTGCTGAAAACTTCAGAGTGGGAAATGTCGCGCCAGATTTGAGAATTGAGCAAACTTCGCACGAGTTTTTGGATCAGGTTGAAGTCAAAAAAGATGGCAAGTCTATTTTTTCTTATAAGGCTGACCTTGTGACGCAAAAATTACTACAAAAGGGTCTTGTTCAATTTAAAGATAAAAAGCAACCCCACCTTGTGACTGTATGGACAGGGGGAGCACACGGACAAGAACTTATTATTTTTGATCTTTCTAAATTTGATAAGAGTAACAAAGAAGCTGCTATTGCTTATCTTTATGGCTCTGCCTGGACGATTGATCTAGATATTAATCAAGAGCAAATCAAAATTAAAGGTAAGGGAGAGATCGATAAAGATAATGAAGTTGCGCCCGATCAAACCTTGACCTTCAAGCCCTAATTACGTCATTGTATCAAGATGAAAAAAAGTTTTATTTTACCCTCTTGTTGGGAGAGTGCTTTAAGTCGAAGTATTTCAAGTGAGAGCTTTCAATCACTGACACAGTTCTTAAATCATGAATATGAAGCGAAAACGATTTATCCCAAAAGCGAACATATCTTTGAAGCCTTTCATGCCTGCCCTTTGGAAAAAGTAAAAGTCGTCATCCTTGGCCAAGATCCCTATCACGGCGAAGGGCAAGCCCACGGACTTAGTTTTTCAGTGATGCCAGACGTTCCTATTCCTCCTTCGCTTCGAAATATTTATAAAGAGTTAAGTTCTGATCTTGGGATTGCCACGCCCACCCATGGCCATTTAAAAAAGTGGGCCGAGCAAGGAGTGTTACTACTGAATAACGTCCTAAGCGTTGAGCAAGGTAAAGCGGGGTCACATCACAAAAAGGGTTGGGAAAAATTTACTGATGATGTGGTTGAAGTGCTCAATCAAAGAGAAGGACTTGTTTTTATTTTATGGGGTTCGCCGGCCCAAAAAAAAGCTAGGGCAGTCTCAAAGGATAGGCATTTAGTTCTGGAGTCGGTTCACCCTTCGCCGTTGTCTTCCTATCGCGGCTTTTTTGGATCAAAACCATTTTCTAAAACTAATGATTACCTTATTGCTCATGGCCAAAAGGCAATCGATTGGCGCCTTGATTAATCTAGAAGTGGATGCCAACCTGGCGTGCTTACAGGCGCCGAAAGAGTTGGCATTTTCTCTTGCACAAGCCATCTTAGCATGTGCCACACGACGTTAGTGATGAACTCCAATATCGACATGATTATTGTTACTTTCATGTTCCCTCCTTGCTCTCATTGTCGCCTTGAGCCGCTTAGAAGTTAAATGAAGCTTGTGTTAGTTCCCTGTTAGAATGGCGCTGAGATGTCAAAGTTTTGTCTATCTGATGATCTAGAACAGTGCTAGATGGCGAAGCTTTTATTGTTTATTATGATGTCTCCTTAACAAAGGAATTGCATGTCTATTCTATTGGCCGCTTGGCTGTACTTCTCTGGTATCTTCATCACTTCTTTCGTTAAAAAAGATATTAGTTTTATCGATGTGGGTTGGGGTCCAGCTTTCAGTTGGCTTGTGATGGCAGGTATCTTGTTTGGGCCACACGAAATAGGGCAGATTCAAGCTTTGGTCGGCGCACTCGTTTTTTGCTGGAGTCTACGACTTGCCTGGTATCTCCATGGTCGAAATAAGGCAAAGGGCGAAGACCCGCGCTACACGGAGCTCGCCAAAAATTGGAAGGGTAATTATTGGATAAATGCCTATTTTCGGGTGTTTATGGTGCAAATGGTCCTCTGTCTTTTAGTCGCTATCCCCATATTTCTTGTAATATCTGCTCCTGCGGCATCACTCACAGTAACGGCAGTCATTGGTGGGATGATGGCCATTATTGGGCTTGTTATCGAATCCATTGCTGATTTTCAAATGGCGCGGTTTCAAAAAATAAAACCAAGGCCAAGTAAGTTTTGTCGCTTGGGACTATGGCACTATTCCAGGCACCCGAATTACTTTGGGGAGATAGTATTTTGGTTTGGCATCGCCGTTACTAGTTTTAGTGTGCCGTATGGTTATTTCGCGCTTATAGGTCCAGTCACTTTGACTGTACTTTTACTGAAGGTCACAGGCGTACCTATGCTAGAAGAAAAGTATCGAAGCCATCCTGAATGGTCTAAATATGAAAGTGAAACAAGACTTCTTATTCCGTTACCAAAATATTAAGGAAAGTTTATGATCGACTCATTACTGGCCAAAGGAATTCTGCCTGATCCTGTTATTCGAGCAGGGATCAAGCGTTTAGTGGCACAGCGACTTAAAGAAGAGATTGCTCCAACCATCGAGCTGGCTGAAAAGCGAAGGCTTGCTTTGGTCGACGAGTTAAAGAATAGTCCTATCGCCATTGAAACCGATAAGGCTAACGATCAACACTATCAAGTACCAACTGATTTCTTTTTATACTCTCTAGGCAAGAATCTAAAGTATTCCTGCTGTCATTGGGATAAAGCTAAAACTTTAGATGAAGCAGAAGATGAGATGCTCGCTATTACGGTTGAGCGAGCACAGATCAAAGATGGTCAGCATATTTTAGAGCTTGGTTGTGGCTGGGGGAGTATCACCTTTGCACTGGCTAAGGCCAATCCAAGTGGGAGTGTTACCGCGGTATCAAACTCAAAGACTCAACGTGAGTTTATTCTTTCAAAAGCGCAGCGACTCGGAATCAGAAATATTGAGGTTATTACCTGCGACGTAAATCTGCTTGAATTAGATCGCAAGTTTGATCGCGTTGTGTCTGTTGAAATGTTTGAGCACGTTAGAAATTACAGCAAGCTTCTTGAAAAAATATCGGGTTGGCTTGAAGATGATGGAAAATTATTTGTCCATATCTTCACACATAGAACGACTGCTTATAAATTTGAAGTCAAAGACTCAACCGATTGGATGAGTAAATACTTCTTTAGTGGCGGCATCATGCCGAGTGAGCATCTCTTCTATTACTTCCAAGATCATTTAAAAGTACAACGACATTGGGTTGAATCAGGCGTTCACTACGCAAAAACAGCTCGTGGTTGGCTAGACAAGATGGATGAAAATAAAGATCAGATTATACAGATCTTTAACGGTCATTACGGACCGGCCGAGTCTGAAAAATGGTTTCATTATTGGAGAGTTTTTTATATGGCCTGCGAGGAACTTTGGGCTTACCGCGGCGGTAATGAGTGGAGCGTAACTCATTATCTGTGGAGCAAATAAATGAAAAAAAAGTTCGCCATTATAGGTACGGGAGTAGCTGGAATGGGCCTTGCTCATTTCTTGCAGGATCAATACGACCTCACTATCTATGAAAAGAATGATTATATAGGCGGACATACCAATACAATCTTTCTATCTCCTGAAGAAACAGGAGAGGATAAGGAAGTGAAGCTTGATACAGGCTTTATGGTCTTTAACGAAGTGACTTATCCTAATTTGTTAAAGCTCTTTGCAAAGATTGGTCAAGATTATGTCGATACAGATATGGGCTTTTCTGTTGCTATCCCTAAAATGAACTTAGAGTACAATGGATCATCATTAAATGGTCTATTCGCGCAACGAAAAAATATACTTAATCCACGCTTTATAAAAATGCTTCTTCAGATTAAGCGTTTTTTTGATCAAGGGCTTGAAGTTCTAAGTGACGATCATTTTAAAGACATGTCGGTGAGTGATTACCTCATCCACAGAAAATTTCATCCCGATATGATGAAGCAGTTTTTAAGTCCTATGGCCTCGGCAGTCTGGTCAACACCTCCCGATCTTATGGGAGCTTTTCCTGTCAGATCCCTAGTTCGCTTTATGCAAAACCATGGACTCATGGGGGTTAATAGCCAGTACCAATGGAAGACTCCGAAGGATCGCTCCTGGTCTTATCGCGATAAGCTGATTGCCCCATTTAAAGACAAAATCCGCGTGTCCGATCCGGTTGAGTCTGTTGCCGTAGTAGGAGATAAAGTCAAAATTCTTAGTAGGCAAGGAGAAGCGGAGTATGACTTTGTCGCTTTTGCTAGTCACGCTGATGAAACCAGAAGGATGCTAAAAGATCCTACTGCTGAACAGGCTCAGCTTTTAAGTCCCTTCCAGTATCAAAAAAATATTGCAGTGGTGCACACTGATGAATCGGTAATGCCCAGACTTAAAAGAAACTGGAGTTCGTGGAATTATATTATTCGCGGCAACCCGGAAGGTCTTGAAGACGCATTTACAGTTTATTGGATGAATAAGCTACAAAACGTCTCCAATCAGCAGAATTACTTTATCAATATTAATGGTGAAGAACATGTTGATCCTAAAAAAGTTCTACGAAGAATTGAATATCATCACCCACTTTTTGATACTCAAGCAGCTTTGGCCCAAAGAAGCTTGCATGACTTAAATAGAAGTGATGATCCTCTATTTTTTTGCGGCTCCTACTTTCGCTTCGGTTTCCATGAAGACGCCCTTTCATCAGCAGTTGATCTAGCCGCGATCATTTTAGGTAGGTCTCCTTGGGAGTGATGGCAAAACTCATCGATTGTCAGGTTCAACATCATCGGTTCACTCCTCGAACTCATAGCTTTAAAGCGTCATTTTTTTGGTTTGAACTCGATATTGATACGATCGATGACGATTTTAAAAACTGTCCAATCATTTCTCGCAATCGTTTTAATGTCTTTAGCTTTCGAGATGATGATCATATCGATTTCAACCAAGGCTCAATCAGAAGGAATATTGAGTTTTTCCTAGATCGTGAAGGTGAAACGCTTAAGCCTAAACGCATTCGCCTTTGGACTAATTTACGCTGTTTCGGATATGTTTTTAATCCGGTCAGCTTTTATTTGATTGATATGCCCGATGACTCGAAACGAATCATCATGGAAGTTGGCAATACTTTTAATGAACTCAAACCTTTTTTAGTTCCTGCCAGTGCATTCAAAAACGATGAGGCGGCTATTTCGGTGCCTAAAAATTATTACGTCTCACCATTCATCGCACTCGATACAGTCTTAAGCTTCAAGCTTAAGCAAAAAGATAATGGAATGAGCATTGTTATCAATAGTGGCGAAGCCAGCGGTCAAAAAATTCTTACTGCGGCTTTACAGGGTGAGTTTAGCGCTTTTTCGACCAAGGCTTTGGTGCTTCGACTTTTCAAGCATCCGTTTGTGACTGTAAAAATTATTGCACTTATTCATTGGCATGCACTCTTGCTGCTTCTTAAACGAGTGCCTTATATCAGTAAGAAAGACAATCCACATCTTCAACAGGGGAACATGATATGGAAGAAGTAAAGAGATGGGATATTGCCGAGTACCCATATAAGAAAAATTGGGCCAGAAAAGCTGTATTTTCACTTTTAAAGAGCTTCTCCTTAGGCTCACTCTCTATTGAACTTCCCAACGGCGATATCGTCCAAACTGGCGATGAGGCTGAAGCGAGTGATGCTGTTATTCAAATTAAGAATGAACGATTTTTTAAGCGCTGCGTACTAGGCGGCGACATCGCTTTTGGTGAAGCTTATGTCGATGGAGATTGGGATACACCAGATATCACTGCAGTCATTCGCTGGATGATTAAGAATGTTGAGAACTCAGGAGTTATGTCCGGCTCTAAATCTAAGACCGCATTCTTTAATCTTTTAGGACAAGCCAATCGCTTAGGTCATTTGGTTAAACGAAATACTAAGGCGGGATCAAAAAATAATATTTCTTTCCATTACGACTTATCAAATGACTTTTATGCAAAATGGCTAGATCCCACCATGACCTACTCTTGTGGATATTTTGCGGATCAAGAGACTTCACTTGAGCAAGCTCAAGTGAATAAGTATCAGTTGCTTTGCGATGATTTAGCAATTCAACCGGCCGATCATGTACTCGAAATTGGTTGTGGTTGGGGTGGTTTCATGGAACACGCCGTTTCCAAGTACGGTTGTAAATATACGGGAGTAACCATTTCGATTGAACAACTCAACTTTGCAAAACAACGTGCCAAGGCTTTAGGAATTGAAGATAAAGTCTCATTACTTTTTTGTGACTACCGCGACCTAGAAGGTAAGTTCGATAAAATTGTATCAATTGAAATGATCGAAGCTGTTGGCCACGAATTCTTGCCGGTTTATTTTGGCAAGTTACAAAGTCTTCTCAAAAAAGAAGGTCTTCTTACTATTCAGGTGATTACCTCTCCAGATGCCCGCTACAATGAGTTTAGAAAGGGTGTTGATTGGATTCAAAAACATATTTTCCCTGGCTCACTTCTTCCTTCTGTTGAGGCCATGACTCGGGCGGTTCGAAAGACTGGTGACATGCATCTTGTAAATCTTCGTGATATTGGCACTCACTATGCCAAAACTTTAAATCAATGGCGTGATGCTTTTAATAAAGAATGGAGCGAGATTCATCCGCTTGGTTTTGACCAAGCGTTTAGACGCAAATGGAATTATTATTTGAGTTATTGTGAGGCCGCTTTTGAGATGAGAAATATCTCTGATGTTCAGCTGACCTGGTCTAGACCAAATAATACGAGCTTTTAGCGATCTCTATAATCGAAAACCAAGTCGATTGATTTACCAAAAGTTCTTTTTTGATAATCGGCTTGGTGATTCCACTGTTGATCCATTGTCTCGACCCAGCTATGCATTGTATCTGGATCAAAAAACTGAAGGTATTTAGCCCCAGCCTCATTAGGGCTGGCCCATTCAGTTTTCTTTGGTTTTAAGATCATAGGAATAAGTTTTACGTCATCTCCGCCCTGATCATTAGAATGAGTGTCCTGTCCTGCCTGTGTGTATAAACGGTCGCTATAAGGACCGATAAACTGCTTAGGAACCCATACGCTGCCTGACCATGCTTCTAATTGCTTGGGATCATCAATTTTCGCAGCTTGAAGAAAAGACACTCCAAATGCTGAACAGCCAGCACCTTCACCTGCAAGAGTATCAACAGGGAAGCCGTAATTATGGGGACCACCATTCTTAATAAAGTTTTCATAGTGGGCGAACATGAGTTCACAAGCGTCATCAGAAATAAGGTAGGTCATGGAGTGAACACGAGCATTTTTCCTTTTCTTTGCAATCTCATCTTCTAGTTCAGCCTGTGATTCAAGCTCTCCTGGGAAAATATGAAATAAAACTCCAAGTCCGCCATGCTCTTTAAGTACGATTCGCTTTGTTTCACCTGCTCTTGAAGTCATTGCCGTCATCAATTCGCGCTCACCGCATTTAATTTTAATTGCGACGTGACCTAAGAGGCGCTTATTACCATTAAGATAACTAAGGGCTTCGTTCTTAACCACTGAAGCTGCTAGTGCTTTGGGTGACTCCCAATTGACTCCAACGGACGACTTAAATGCGTAGAGTGTAAAGCTATTCATGGCAAATGCCTGAGAGGTAAAGAGTGCTAAAAAGAGTGTGAGTGTTTTCATGGGGCGAGACTACATGAAGCCGGCACAGTTGCGGCTAAAGTGGGGGGAATTTACACGATCGACTAAAAATTACATGTTTTTTGGATCTAATAAGGGTAAACTGTCTCCATGAAAACACTAGCTTACATACTTTTCTTTCTTAGCATTCCGTTTGCCTATGCTCAGCACGATCACTCTCATGAGCCAAGCGATGCTGTTGTAAAGTTGCCAGATGCTAAAGATCAGGTTGAATGGCCTCTTTTGGCCAAGCTTGATTTGAAGTCCAAGAGTGCCGACAAAACTTTGGTTGAACGACTAAAGAAACCTTTAACTCTTAACGGATTTGCAATTCCATTGGACTTTGACAAAAAAGTTGTCGATAAATTTCTGTTTGTTCCTTTTGTTCCAACCTGCATGCACGTGCCGCCACCGGCAGAAAATCAACTCATCCACGTCATGACTAAGAAACCGATCAAGGTCGATGACCTCATGTATCCATTACAAATTTCGGGAAGTGTTGATCTTGACCTTAAACAAACGAATGACGTTTACTTTAATATGAAGGCATCGAATATTAAAGTCGCTCGTTAAGCCAACTTCGAAGTTCTCGTATCTCTTCAATCTCAATTTCATGTCCCATGGGATAAGAGTGAAACTCAACGCTTAGTCCTTTTTCTTTTAACTTTAAAAGACCGTTTGAAGTTTCTTCAAAGGGGATCATTTCGTCATACTGGCCATGGGCCATAAAACAATCAACACTGCTTATCATTTTAGAGTTGAGTAGTTCATCTCGAATAAAAAGCCTTGGGCTTAAGCACACAACACCAGCAAATGCCGTCTGACTTGCAAGAGCGACTTCTAGTGCTAAGGCGGCTCCCTGTGAGAAACCAGCAATGAAAATATCTTTTGTCGCCATTTTGAGGCTTTGGATATTTTCTAAAATGAGTGCAACAGATTTTTTAATATCAGGGATGGGATCGGCCGGAGCGGCTGCGTACCAACTATAGCCAAACATAAAAGGTGAGGGAGCATCTAGCAAGCGATAGCTCAGACCGGTTACATTGATTTCACGTGTGATGGGAATAAATGATTCTTTAACATCACCACGGCCATGCATGATGATCATCTTTTTGGCTGGCCCATAAGGACCTTCTGGAGCTGGGATATCAATGAAGTTTAACATTATGGGGTGTTGATGAAAGCGTTACTCACTGCTGTTTTATTGCCAGTGAAGAGTTCTTGAACATATCCACCACGGTGTTGTTCATAGTCGGGCCCAAGCACGATCACATAATGCATCATACTCATTTTGACGGATTTGTTGCCAATAACCTGAACTTCATCATCATGATCACGATCAAGGCGACAATGTCCTAATTCATGAAAAATCAAAGATTCGCGATCTGAGTCGCTGGCACTATTCCACCAGTCTCTTCTAATGATGATTTCGCGGGCATCATTAGCGTAAATATAGCAGACCCCTTGAAAGCTTGTTTCATCAGGTTCGCCAAAGTTGACCAAGACATCGCCAACTTTAAAGTTGCTGTCACCTGTAACTGACTTTGCGTAGCCTTCAAACTGAGCAATATAAGGACTGAATGTTGAATCAGTTGATGAATAAAGACGACTTGTTCCACTCTTTTTTTGTACGTGTTTGCCAATAATCGGCATGCCACATGAGCTAGTAAAGATAGCAATAATGATCAATGAAATAAGGGGTAATAGTCTTTTAATCATGTCTTACTTAGAGCAAGGCTTGGGCCAGTTTTTTGTTGTGTTTTTGGTGACTTAGATCTTGTTTTGTATGACGGCCGTCTAAACTTTAGACACACAAGAATATTTTTCATGCTAATCTTGTAGTATGCGAACTTTAATTATTGGTGATGTACACGGTTGCCTTCGAGAGCTTGATTTACTGCTTGAGAAGGCTGGCTATCGCTTTGGAGATGATCGGCTGATCTTTGTGGGTGATCTTATCAATAAAGGTCCAAACTCCCTTGGTGTGCTCCAACGTGCTTATGAGCTTAAGGCCGAAGTCGTCATAGGGAATCATGAATACTCTCTATTATTTAAAATATCCCAAGGTGAGCTTCCAATTTATCCGCGTGAGATCATTGATTGGATCAAGACCTGGCCAACCTATATTGAGACAGATCAATTTTTGGTTGTGCATGGTGGGATTATTCCTGGCGTACATCCCGGTGATAGTGAGGCGAGAACTTTAACAAGAATTCGAACGTGGAATGAGTCGACTCAGGCCCACGGTAGTAAAGATGATCCTGCATGGTTTGAATTCTATGAAGGAAAAAAACTGGTGGTTTTTGGCCACTGGGCTGCCGAAGGTTTGGTGTGGAGAAATAATGCGATTGGCTTGGATACGGGCTGCGTTTATGGACGTAAGCTTTCTTGCTTGGTCCTTCCTGGGAAAAAGCTTGTGCAGGTAGATGCGCTTAAAGAATACGCCCCAATTATAGCTTAATAGTGACTTTCGAGCCTTCAACAGTGACATTGGTTACATCTAGCTTGGCCAAAAGTTTAATCAAGATTCCTCTAACATTAATGAAGCCAACTTTTGCTTCTTTAATATCGATGACAGCAATATTCTTCTTTTGATTAAGTTCGGCCGAACCTTTCATTCTAAGCGTAAGTTTGAAAATGAAGCGGGCTTGGATGGAAGCTTCAAAACTCTGCTCAACAATCGTCATGCGAATATCACTAATCTTTCTTGGCATGAAAATCGATCGTTTCTCAAGCGGGATTAAGTGAACAACAGGTGAGCTTTCCCAAAGAGGAAGTAGGGCCTTGGCAGATTTTTGAGATAACTGAATTTCAGGGATAAAAAGTGAGCCATTATCAAAACATGGAATCAAAAATGAAACTAAATCATCATCACCACGTGTGTTAGTAAAGCAGTTCAGTTTGAGGGCCTTAAGTCCATGGACTTCATCACCAAGAGAAATTGTTCCGTTTTCAAAGTTGAGATCGAGAGACTTATTAGCCTTACCGCTAATGTCGATTCTTTGGGCCGATAGAGCGGAGACTGCATCTAAGACACTTTGGTCGATGCCATCAAGTCTAAAAGAAGTATCGCTCTTTTCAAAAAGAAGATTACCTTCACCCTTGGTGATATCAATATCGTAGCCAGTGAGATCAAGACTCCCAAAATCAAAAATCATTTGAAACTGATCTGCTGAAGCTCGACCTGAAGTTTGTAAAAAATCGATATGAAGATTATTGATCTCAAATGATTTTACTTTTGCTTGTAGGCCAAAAGTCACTGAGAGCATAAGGATCGATACGATGAACTTCATAGAAACTCCAAATTTAATAAACACCGTATTATTCCTAGGAAGCTTAGGCTTTGACAAATATGGCGACGAGTCATGTTTGGCGGTTAAAAAAAACTTATTATTATTTCGCATAATCACTTTGACCGTCGATATGGCGCCATTTATGATGAAATGATGAAAATAAACAAATCCAAGTTGGGTGGCGCGACAATCCTAGTGTGCGATAAAGTCACAGCTCAGGTGGAAAAGCTTCTAAGCCTTTTTACCCCTACTGGAGCTACTGTTGTAAATCTTCAAGAGTTTGACCTCGTCCTAGCTCAAGTCGTCGATCACTGCCCTGATGCTATATTAATTGATTCAAAATTTAATCTAAGCCGCAATCCTACCCTCGTTGAGCGTATCAGAAATGTTAACGGAGAAGTCCCTGTCTTTTTACTGAGTGATCTCGAGGACTATAGGGCTAGCGATATTAAGAGCAATTTTGTTGAGGCAATTCTCATTAAACCAATAAATGAAGAAGAATTGTTAGAAGCAGTCGCTTTAAAGCTTGAAAGTCTTTAAGCTAGTTCAATGAATACGTCCGTTTATATTTATGCCTTAGCATCAAATTTCTGCTTTGCACTTGGAAGTCAGTTCTTCACTCATTATTCGAGAACGATTTCATCTGTTTGGATGAATGCATATAAAGCCAGCCTGGCCTGTCTGCTCTTTATTACAACCGTTTTACTTACGCTCGATATAACTCCCATTGAACCGATGGGAATTGCTCTATTTGCTTTGTCTGGTTTTATGGGGCTTGGGCTAGGAGATATTTTTTTACTCAAAGCCTTCGCCGATCTTGGACCTGGTCGAACTTTGATCTTATTTGGTTTTCAACCATTGCTTCTTGGTATTTTTGGTAAACTCTTTCTTGGTCAACCGATTGATACAACCAAGCTTGCGGCCATTGCATGCTTTATCGCCATCGTTTTACTTTTTGCTCATGAGTCCTGGAGACGCGACCGAAGCTTTGGACTCATGGCCTTAACGATTGCAATGACAGGAATAATTCTAGATGCTGCTGGCGTAGTCATCACTCGCCATGTTTTTGATTCTTATCCAAGTGTGCATGCACTTGAAGGAAATATGTACCGTTGCCTTGGAGCGGTTCTTTTCTTTTTGATGCTCTCACTGTTTAGACCGTTTCACTTTTGGAGTAGACTTAAGTCTTTATCTTGGAAGTCTCGCGGATACGTAAGTGCGGGAGCAATTCTAGGAACATTCTTATCACTTGGTTTTTTTCTGAAGGCCGTGCAAACAGGACATCTCGCCAGCGTCTCCGGCGTTGCCATTACGGGAACTCTTTTTTCTTCAGCCTTTGAATGCCTATGGCATAAGCGCTGGCCGTCTAAGACCTTATGGGCAGCACTTGGATTATTCTTACTCGGCTCTTGGATTCTTCTTGGCTAAAAAAAAAGGGTGACCCTAAGATCACCCTTCGTTTAATTCTATATTTGGTTAAGAATTAATAGCGATTACCACCGCCACCAAATCCACCACGTCCGCCGCGATCACCGCCACGTCCGCCGCCGCCACCAAATCCGCCGCCGCCTGTGCGTGGCTCTTGTGGACGAGCTTCGTTAACAACTAGTTTACGACCTTCATATTCTTGGCCATTTAGAGTTTCGATTGCAGCTTGAGCTTCGTCATCAGAACCCATCTCAACGAAACCAAAACCTTTTGAGCGGCCTGTATCGCGATCTGTGATAATACGTGCTGAAGCTACTGAGCCGTGGCTGGCAAACAAATCTTTCAAAGATTGCTCAGTAATAGAAAACGGAAGGTTGCCAACATAAAGTTTACTGCCCATGAAAATCCTCCAAGGGGGCGATGCCTTTTCAAAAGCCATGGGCCCGATGCCCTGGGAACTCGAAAGAAGCGTTTGTATCGAGGGCATAATGCCTCTGCCGCGTTTGGCCGTCAAGCAGGTCTGTTTGATCAGCGCCAGAAATCAAGGTGATAGTCGAACTGACAGCGATTTTTGACGGCCTGCAAATACGAATGCATTTGGTCAGAAAATCGAAATTCAGGCACTACATAAAGACCCCAAAGATGTGAGGCAATCATGATATCGGCGAGGCTAAACTCAGTATTTTGAAACCAAGGCTTAAGGTCGCGCTGTAACTCATTGAGGTCAATGTGAAGCGCAGCCTCAAACTCATTTCGCTTTACCACTAGCTTATTAAATGGTCCGCGTTTTTTAGACTTCTTAACTTCAAAGTATTCTCTAGCACTTGGACTAAATTCTGGTGTCCACATCCAGTAGGGCATGGCCAGGTTATGAACATTGGAGCCAAGCTTATTAAGGAGGGGCTCTAAAGTGGAGTTAAGTTCAGGCGTAAACCCTAACGAATTCTTTGAGTCCAGATGTCGTATAATGTCGAGAGATTCATTTAGTGTCACACCATCTTCACCTTGCCAGATAGGTAGCATTTTAACGCCAGTGAGGTCGATTGGAGTGCGCTCATCATCGTAACTCAGGACTTTTGATTCATAGTTTTTATTTAAAAAACCTAGGGCCATTCTGACCCTGACGCAAAATGGGCAGTGGACGTAGTGAAATAAGGTTCCGATTTTATTAGTCATCAAGACTCACTATAAATGTTGGTTAATGTAAGTTTCCGTAATCTCATGCATATTTTACAGGGATCGGGACGGGCTCGGCAAACAGGTTCTACCATGCGCTCAAGCAAACCCATAGAGGGAGGAAAATCATGATGAACGTATTTAGTGTGTTGCTTGCTCTGCTGTTAAGTACATCTGTAATGGCGAAAGACATTTTAGTTTCAACAGTCACTAGTGATGTGGATTCGTATACGACTAAACTTTGGATTGTTCCAAATGAAGACGGCACGGCCCAATCTTTAAAGATGACAACTAACGATGGCTCTAATCCGGCCTTATTTGGTCCCAGTAAAGTTAAGACTGGAATGGTGCTTAAGAAAGTCGATAGTTATGACGTTGTCGTTCTAAAGAGTGAAGACTTTGAGATTGATCGCGGCGGTCACCTTGAGATGGAATACCTTTCCAATGGAATTACAGGATCAAGAGACCAAAAAGAGTTAACTATCGAGTTTGATGGCGCGACTTGGAAGCTCTATCACCGAGGTGAGGCCGTTTCTCGCTTTCACTTCACAGGTAAGCGTATCCTGGGCAAATTAGTCGGGATTAAGCGCGTCGATATTAGATAAATTTCACAAACCATGAGCCTTGCTAGTAGCATTTAAGAAGCTTAACTAGGAAGGTTTCATGACTTTAGCGCTCATCTTTAAAGATCGCCGATTTTGGCCGTTGTTTTGGACTCAATTTCTAGGTGCCTTAAACGATAATTTTTTCAAAAATGCTCTCGTCATTCTTATTACCTATAAAGCCATTGATTTATGGGGAATGAACTCTAGTACACTGGTGGCATTCGCCGGTGGTATTTTTATTCTTCCTTTCTTTTTATTTTCGGCAACTGCGGGGCAATTGGCCGATAAATATGAGAAAGCCGATGTTATTCGCATCACAAAAATTACTGAACTCTTAGTCATGGTGATTGCAGGGATCGGCTTTTGGCAGGATAACTTTCAGCTGTTGATGATTGTACTTTTCTTAATGGGAACACAGTCTGCCTTTTTTGGTCCGCTCAAATACGGCATTATCCCATCACTAGTACACGAAGATGAATTGGTTCCGGCCAATGCAGCAGTGAGTATGGGAACTTTTTTATCAATCCTGATTGGAACTATTGCCGGTGGTGCCGTCGCCAACCTTCAAAACTATGTCACACCTGTGGCAATGGGGATTTTGGGCTTTGCTGCTCTTGGAATCTTAACTTCAATTCCGATTAAACACACTGGACAAAGAGTAAAGGATCTCAAAGTCGATTGGACATTTTTTCGTCCAACACTTCAGGTTCTAGGCATCACTCGTAAAAATAAAGATGTTTTCAGATCAGTTCTTGGAATTTCTTGGTTTTGGTTTTTTGGCGCGGCCATTTTGTCGGTGCTACCGGCCTATTGCAAAGACGTGGTTTACGGTGATGGCCAAGTGGGAACAATGTTCTTGGCCATGTTCACCATCGGTATGGGCTTAGGCTCATTTATAACTGAGAGACTCTCGGGTAAAAGAGTTGAAGTGGGCATGGTGCCGATCGCGTGTCTTGGCATGAGTCTTTTCATGTTTGATCTCTTTTGGGTGGGATACACTTGGGAGATTCAGCCGATCACACTTTTTAGTGTGAGTGAGTTTTTGGCCATGCCTCAAGGTGTTCGCGCTTTGTTTGATCTCTTTATGATTTCTGTTTGTGGCGGTTGTTATATTGTTCCTCAGTACACCTATGTTCAAGAGGGCAGTAATCGCGAAGAGCTATCACGCACAATCGCAGGTAATAATATTTGGAACTCGCTTTTCATGGTTGTGGCTGCGGTTAGTGTCATGCTGATGGGACCGCTGGGCATTCCTATGATTTTGCTTTGTCTTGCTGCTGTTAATACAGTGGTGAGTTTTTTATCCTACGCAGCCTATAGTGAATTCACACTGCGCTTTTGGCAGATGATTCTTACTCGCGTTTTTTATAAAGTTGAAGTCGAAGGCGCTGAAAACTTTCCTTTATCAGGACCTGTGATTGTTGCTTGTAATCACGTTTCATTTTTAGACTGGGCCTTCATTGCTGGCGTTAGTCCAAGACCTGTTCGCTGGGTGATTGATCACGCTTATTATTATAAGCCTGGTTTTGCGTTTTGGTTTAGACAAGGAAAACTCATTCCGATTGCCACGAGGAAAGAAAATCCAGAGCTGCTTCAAAAAGCATTTGATGGCGTTGCCGCTAGTGTTAATGATGGAAAGGTTATCGGCTTATTCCCAGAAGGCTTTATCTCTAGGGATGGACAACTTAGACGTTTTCAACCTGGTGTTGGAAAGATCGTCAGAGAGCACAAAGTATCCGTCATTCCGATGTCAATCTCCGGACTTTGGGGCAGTGTTTTCTCTTATGAGGGAGGAAAGGTCTTTTTTAAAATGCCACGTTCGCTTAGACGTAAGGTTAAGATCGTTATTGGAAAACCAATAGCAGCGAATTCATTTGAAACGAGTGAATTAGAAAAATGGATTACTAATAATATCAAAGATTATCATCACCAATTTATTAATAGAGTAGAGGTTTAGATCGTATGCAAGCAGTTAAGGGAGAGAAAGGCTGGAGTGTAAGACTGGATCTGGATCAGCCGTTGTTTGCTTCCCTAGAAAAACTAGCGAGTGAACATCATTGGCATAGTGGCTTTATCTGGGGGCTTGGCGCACTCAAAAATACAGAGCTTGGTTTTTATCACTTAGATAAAAAAACTTATGATCGAAAGGTCTTTGCTCATGAAGCTGAACTCTTGTCCCTGACAGGCAACCTTGCAAGTTTGGATGGCAAACCTTTTTTCCATCTTCATGCTGTGCTGGGTGGGCCAGACTTTAATTGTTTTGGCGGTCACCTCTTTAGTGCTGATATTGCTGTCACGTGCGAACTCTTTTTCTGTGAACAAAATATCGAAGCCCATCGTGTTCAAAATGATCAAATAGGCTTAAAGCATCTCGATTTTTGCGGCATCAAATGAAGAAGGCCATTATTGTCGACATAGACGGAACTTTGGCCGATGTAGAGCACCGGGTTCATCATGTTCGAGCAAGCACAAAAGACTGGAAGTCTTTTAATGAGGGCATGGGCAAAGATAAGCTCAATCATTGGTGTGCCAAACTTATTGATGCCATGAAAACTCAGGGCTACGAAATCTTATTCGTCACCGGTCGAGATGAAAATTATCGTGAAACCACGCTGGCCTGGATGAAACAGCACCAAGTAAGTTTCGATAAACTCTATATGCGAGCGGCGGTAGATTTTCGTCCAGATGACGAAGTTAAGAAAGAAATCTACCTGCAAGAGATCAAAGATCACTGGGAGGTTACTTTCGTGGTGGATGATCGCTTGTCTGTGGTTAAAATGTGGCGCGAGCAGTTGAATTTAGTCTGTTTACAGTGCGATTGGGGTGATTTTTAGCATTGCCCTTGCTCCTAAAGTGACCTCGTTGTAAGACTGTCCCATGCTTAAATACTTACTCATGATTATGCTCCCCATGAATGCTTTTGCTTTTGGCAACCTTTTCATCATTGGCGGTGGCACTCAATCCGATGCACTTGTCGAAAATTTCTTAGATCTATGTGGTAAAGAGAAATCAATATTGGTGGTGGCAAAGGCTAGCTCCTTTGAGTCAGAAGTCATTGAAGAAACGTCAAAGCGCTTCAATGGTCTTGGCGCTAGCAAAGTAAAGGGTTATCGATGCGATACCAGTGCCAATGATTGTCTTGATCAACTTGATGGTATCAATTGCGTTTATTTTTCTGGCGGCGATCAAAAGAAACTCACCGCTCACTTTAGTGCTACAAACTCTTTAAAAAAGCTTCATGAGTTATTTGAATCAGGCGGAACTCTTGCTGGCACAAGTGCCGGTGCTGCTATTATGAGCGAAGTTATGCTCAGTGGAAATATCGTTGATGATGCCAGTAGCTTTTCTCGAATTGCGAGTCATCATGTTGAAGACATTTCCGGCTTTGGTTTTTTAAAGCACTTTGTGATTGATCAGCATTTTATTAAAAGAAAAAGACAAAACCGACTACTGAGTAAGGTCTTAGAAGTTCCTGCACTGGTTGGAGTAGGTATTGATGAGTCTACGGCCATTGTTTTTAAGAACTCTACTACTGACTTCACAGTGGTTGGAGCAGCCTCTGTAGTGGTCTATGACGCTCGCGGAGCTAAAAATCTATCTACTGATCAATCTCATAATTTCAATGCTACAGACATCAAATTATCCATCCTCACTAGTGGCAGCAAGTTCAAATTCTAGGTCCCTAGAGCTTGTAATTTTGACAGGGTGTCCCCAGGCCATCTACAATTTTGGTAAGAGATAACTAAGGATGGAATATGACGGTTAAGTCTGTAACGCTAGTACTACTACTTTCGGCCCTCATTGGGTGTAAGCTTCAAAAAGAGAAGCCAGCGGAAGTTAATGGTATTGAGGGTTACCGAGTTGGCGACACAATCCGCACCGAGCGTTTTCTTAACAGCGATGAGACAACTATTGCCAAGCGAGTTTGTCGCGACCTTAGGGCCAAGCGCAATCGCTGGGAAATCAATCGCGATAATATTCAATTAAACTTTGCTGTGAGATCTCGCACCAGTTGCTCTGGTGGACTGGCGAGTTATGAAATTCAAGCCTCAGTTGATCTTGCTTCTGGCGACCTAATGCTTGAGACTCCCTCGCGTTCAAAGTTTATTAGTGAAGTTTTAACTGATCACCACACTGCCATTCAGAATATCTGCGATGAAGTTTTGGCAGGGGATGCTGAAGTTGAAAATACTGTTGAAATCTCTGGAGCTCGTTTTCAATCAACATTTTATGAATACCAAAGCGGTCACTTCGTTTTAATCACACGTTTTGCCAAAGATTCGGCCGGCGTATGGAAGGCAGCACTAGTTGATGAATCAAGAGTTGTTGTACTTGAGAGGACGAGTTCTTCAGATAAGATCGGTGTGATTGATTTTAGGGCGCAGGAAGCTAAGTGTACCGGTTCAGGTACAACTTATGTTAATCAAAGTCTTCGCTAGGATTAAAAGCCGAATTTAAAGCCAGTCTTGGCCATAACAGCGATAATTGAGAAGGTTAGAACTAGCACGACTATGGGCGTGTACTTTAACCAATTTAAAGATCGTTCATGATTTTTAATGATTTTCATTTAAGCCTCGTTTGTATTCATTGATAGAATAAGCAAGAGCGAGGCCACATTTTTAGGGCCAAAAAGGCCCTAAAAACAGGGATTTCTTTTAAAACGAATAAATTAGTCAGGTTAAGACCGAACCACCAGTGTCACTTCGACACCAATATTAGCGAACTAATTCAGCTGCCGCAGCGACAATAGCATCTGTGCCAATCCCAAAACGATCGTACAATTCATCAGCGGTGTATGCCGATTGTCCAAACTGTCCGTTCACGCCCATGATGGTCACTGAAGGATGAACTCCTTCTTTGGCCAAGGCCGAAACCCACAGCTGACCCATTCCGGCAATGGCCTGATGATCTTCCACAGTAACTAGACGGTTTCCACACTTTTCCAGTAGCGGTAGAAGCTCTTCGATATCTGGCTTATTGGCAAAAGGAGAGTTAACGACAGCAGCACTTATTCCATCGCGTGCGAGTTGTTCTCTAGCTTGCAACGCTTTTGGAACCATTGGACCACAGGCTAGGATCACGACATCTTCGCCTTCTTCTAAAATTTGGATTTTTCCCCATTTGTACTTCACGTCTGCGCCGTAAAAAACGGGATGATTTTCGCGACCAAAAAAGAACACCACACTATCGGCTTGTTCGCCTTGCTCTCTAATCTTGGCAATTTTTTGAATGGCCTGGGATAAGAATGCTTCGGCCTCTTGTGAGCAAGAGCAAACGACAGCAGTGACGTGGGGAATAGAAGAGACGGCAGCTAGATAAGAAGTCGCTTGGTGTGAGGCGCCATCAGCAGCGTCTTGAAAACCAGCATGAGAGAATAGGCCAATGATGGGGGCCTGTGAAAGACCGGCCATAATCAAGGGAAGATTTCCTTTGGTAATGGCAAATTGAGCGAAGGTATCAACAATAGGAATCATGCCAGCTTTAGACATACCCACAGCGGCCGACACCATATTTGATTCGGCCACACCCAAGTCAATTGATTGATCAGGAAACTCTTTATGAAAGGGAGCAATGCCGGTTGAGCCTTGAAGGTCGGCCGACAATGAAAAGACCGGAAGGCCCTGCTTAGCAGCTTCAACAGCGGCCTTGGCAAAACCAACTTGAACTTTTTCCGTCGGCACTCCACCGCTAGCCTTAGTTGTTGGAGCTGGCGTTGAATCAAGGATCTCTCTGGCCCAAGTTCTAAACTCACCTGGAAGCTCACTGCCAACATAGACTTCTTCTAAAAAAGGAAGAAGCTTATCGTCGTAAGCTTTTAGAGGGTAACCGTGACCGCCAGAGCTAGACTCTTCAGTCGCTTTAACCCCTTTGCCTTTGGTCGTTTTAAAAAGAAGAGCGATTGGTTTTGTTGGGTTGCCATTGGCATCAACAATAGCCTGCTCGATGGTCGTGTGAACGGTTTGAAGATCATGACCGTTATCAATCACTCGAAGATCCCAGCCAAGAACGGAGAGTGACTTAAACGTCGGCTCCATACTGAAACTGTCTTTATCAATTCTACCCGAAAGCTTCGTATTATTATCAGAAATGGCCATGATAAATGGCGCCAGCTTGCCCTTAGCAGCAAGACCTGGGATAGCGGCGAATGCTTCCTTAGCTTCGCCTTCCATAGCGGCGCCATCGGAGATGGTACAAATGGTTGTACGCTGGCGACCGAGAACTTTATCGGCAAGCGCAAGTCCCTGGGCCTGGGGCAGACCTGAGCCTAATGGGCCGTTGGAAATAAGCACGCCCTCAGGATTTAAATGACCCTCTCCATGACCAGTAAGTTTACTTTCAATTGAGCGAAACTTCTTAAGCGCTTCGTTATCAAGCCCATCAAAATTATAAAGAGAGCGAAGAGCGTAGATACCGTTTTCACAGTGACCTGCATCGTTTACAAAATTAAATTGCTCATGCCACTCAAAGGCTGCTTGGCCTTGGCGAAACATAATAGCGTGGATGGAAGACATGATTTCGGCAAAAGCCGCTGGACCACCCCAATGACAAGCGGCCCCACCAATGACGGCGTGTTGGTTCATAAGCAAAAGCAGTGCTCTCACAGCTCTTGGATCGGCCAGCTGGTCCATGGCGCCATTGATACTCTTGATTTCACAGGCGAGCCTTGGGGCTTGAGTCGGAGTGGGGGCAAGAGATGACTTGAGATTCAATGAACGCATCGAGGTAAATCCTAGATTGGAGGAGTAAGTAATATTCGCCCATATTGTGCCAATATTCTTAAGCAGTTGAAAAGAAACCGCACAACATTCTTTTTTTAGTTGTTTATCAATAATTTTATTTTTATTTAGCTGTAAGTAGTTGAAATAAAAGGTCTACGCCAATTTGGAGATAATCATGACAAATTATTTTTTATGACTAGCCGATAATGTTATTGGACGCAATGAGTCTTTGAGGTAGTCGAATGTGTGATGTGTGCAAAGCAGAGGGTTTGGATTGGACTTTTCACAATGGTGAGAAGACCTCCCTACATACGGGTAGGCTCTATCGTGTTTATGTTGGTCAAGTGGCCAAGGTACGTCTGTGTCAAATCCATGCGGTGCAATTATTTAATCTAGGTGAAATGCGCTTTTTGCGTGAAAATCTAGCTCTTGCGCGCGAAGTCTCAGATAAGAAGTCAGTCTTTCTCGAGTAAGTTCTTAGGGGTATGATCACCCCATGAAAAACTACAAATCATTGATTGCAAATCATGCCCAAGCGGCGAACTCTTTTTTAGATGTCACTGATAAGTGGAGCGGCGAAGTCATTGCTCGTGTGGGATACGCCGACGAAGCGATGATCGAATTGGCCCTCACGAAAGCACAAGCTTGCGAAAAACGTCTCTCTCATGTTTCTCATGGCAGACGTGAAGCTTGGCTTCGTGAACTCTACAAGAAATTAGAAGTTAGAGCGCCAGAGTTCACAAGTTTAATTTCAAAAGAAGCTGGCAAGCCAATCTCTTACGCCAAAGCTGAAATTGATCGTTGTCTCGTCACACTGAAAATTGCCGCCGAAGAGGCCAGACGTTTAGTAGGTGAAAAAGTCTCAATCGACTTTGGAGCAGGTGCTGGAAAGTCGGCATTCACCGATCGCTTTCCTGTAGGGACGATTCTTGGAATCTCTCCATTTAATTTTCCACTGAATCTAGCGCTTCATAAATTAGCTCCCGCCATTGCTAGTGGCTGCCCGATTATTTTAAAGCCATCTCCCTTGGCACCAGCATCGCTCTTTGCGTTTGCTGAGCTGTTTGAAGGGCTCGATATGCCAGAAGGTGCCGTATCAATTTTGATGTGCACTGATGAACAAGCAGCCAAACTCTCGACAGACCCTAGAATCAAGCTGATTAGTTTCACTGGCTCACCTAAGGTCGGTTGGTCGATTAAAGAAAAAGCTGGAAAGAAAAAAGTGTTGCTCGAGCTTGGTGGCAACGCGCCTGTGATTGTTGATGAGTCGGCGGAGTTAAGTGACGCTGCCAAGAAAGTCGCCGTCGGAGCTTTTTTATACGCCGGTCAAATTTGTATCTCGACCCAAAGAGTCTTTGTTCATCAAAAGATTTTCGCTGACTTTCAAAAAAGAGTTTTGGATGAAACAGCAAAGCTTATTGCCGCGGATCCGGCCAATGAAAAAAGCCAAATCGGTCCCATGATTTCAAAGCAGCACCTAGAGCGAGTGAGTGCTTGGGTGGATGAAGCTATTGCTGCCAAAGCAACAGTTTTATGTGGCGCTAAAGTGCTTGATGAAAAACATAATCTCTACGCCCCAACATGGCTTACTAACGTTCCTAAGAATCAAAAGGTTTCATGCCAAGAAGTCTTTGGCCCAGTTGCGATCCTGGAGAGTGTGAGTGATTTTGATGAGGCGATTGTAAAGGCTAATGACACTAGCTTTGGACTTCAGGCAGGAGTCTTCACCAATAGGCTAGATCATATGAAACAAGCCTACCGCGATTTAGAGTACGCCGGGGTCATGATCAATAATATCCCTGGATTTCGCGTCGATTCGATGCCCTATGGCGGAATTAAAGATTCAGGTTTTGGTCGTGAAGGGTTAAGATACGCCATCGAAGAATTTACTGAATCAAAACTTTTAGTTTTCTAGGAATTGCCATGACTGTACGTGTTCGTTTTGCTCCATCTCCAACAGGTTATCTCCACATCGGTGGAGCTCGTACTGCTTTGTATTCCTACCTCTTCGCCCGCGCCCACGGCGGAAAGTATATTCTTCGCATCGAAGATACGGATCTTGAGCGTTCAAAGCGAGAGTTTGAAGAAGTACAAATCGAAGATTTAAAATGGCTGGGTATCACTCACAACGAAGGTCCAGATGTCGGCGGCGACTTTGGTCCATACCGCCAAAGTGAACGCACTCAATTGTATAAAGATTTGGCTTGGGAACTAGTCGAAAAGGGTCATGCTTATCCATGCTTTTTAAGTTCAGACGAATTAGACGAGTTGACTAAAAAAGCCGAGAGCGAAAAAAAATCTCCCCATGCTTATCACGGCAAGTACCGCGATTTTGATCTGAGTGAAGCTAAGAAAAAAATTGCTGCTGGTGAAGAGCACGTGATTCGTTTTAAAAACCCGGGCAAGACATGGACTTTCAAGGATCATGTTCGCGGCGAAGTGACGTTTCCTATTGATATGGTAGGGGACTGGGTCATCATTCGCTCTAACGGCATGCCTGTTTATAATTTTTGCTGTGTTGTCGATGATTGGAAGATGGGGATGACTCACGTCATGCGCGCCGAAGAACATCTCAATAATACTTGTCGCCAGCTCATGCTCTACGAAGCACTTGGTGCTAAGGTTCCAGAGTTTGCACACGTATCACTTCTAGTCGGGGAAGATCGCCAAAAGCTATCTAAGCGTCACGGTGCCACGTCGGTGAAACAATACAAAGATGAAAATTATCTCCCGCAAGCCGTGAATAATTACCTGTGCTTGCTTGGTTGGTCGCACCCTGAAGAAAAAGATATTTTTGATGTACTTGAACTTGGTAAGAGCTTTGAGATGTCGAGATTTTCAAAGTCTCCGGCACTTTATGATGTGAATAAACTTAACTTCTTCAATGGCCAATACCTGCGCGCTCTGACTGGCACAGAGTTGGTTTCTCATATTGAAAAGTCTATTCCTAGTGACAGTCCTTTTCACCAGCAATCAAATGAGTGGAAGACAACGTGTTGTGAGCTGATTAAAGAGAAGATTCAACTGGCCAGCGAAGCCAATCAGTTTATGCCTCTATTTTTTGAGGCAAAAAGTAGCGGGCCAGCTGATGATCAGCTTAAAGAGGCTCTGGCTTGGGATACTACTCCCGCCATCAAGGATTATTTGGCGCAGGAGTTGGCCAAGGTCACGACAGATTATGTTGAGGTGGCGACGGTTAATGCTTGGATGGATCATATTAAAAAAGAGCTCAAAATTAAGGGCAAGCCGCTATTTATGGGAACTAGAGCTGTTTTAACCGGACAGTGCCATGGCCCAGACCTACAGGTCCTCGTCAGTCTCACTCCCGTGAAGACTTTAAAGCAGCGCGTCTAAAGGGCCTTTTTTGAGCCTTTCGCAGCGCGCATCTGTAAAGTCTTCCTAAACAGGCTCAAGGCGTTAACCACTGGAATCTCTAGTGGTATCTCTGCCTTATGATAAAGATCCTGATTTTAGCCATTTCCCTAGTTAGTGTCGTGAGTGCTCAAGCGGCCAGCGACTGCTCTAGTATCATGCACGCACTTATGAAGCGTGAAGCTCAGGTTAGAATCGATGCCCCACTTGAATACCTTCGCCAGTACGCCAAAAAATTAGAACTCCCAGTTGAGGCCATCGACGAGATTGCCGTGCAGTGGAATCAAGGCCTAAGTGATCTACCAAAAGAGAGTGCAGAGAACTGGCTGTTGTATGTCAAAACTCTTTTACCTGAAAATCAAGTCGAGGCCATGCAGATCATGGCGCGCATGAAATCGGGTGATAGCGATAAAATGATTAAACGCTTTCAAAAGATTGAAAAGAAAATCGCTCACAAACAAAAGAAATACCGCGAGCGTGCAATTAAAAGAATTCAAAAGAAATTACCTGAGCTTGAACTGGATGAAGTTCTTAGAAGGGCAGAGCACAAAACTGATCTCTATATGAAATCTTATAGAAAGCTTTCTTTTGAGTGTCGCTCAAAAACTTCAAATCCTACGAGGAAAAAAGCTGCCTCTATCTTTAAAAAATTCACCATTGGTATTGGTATAGTCAGTAGCTTCGGCGGCATGGCCTACGCCAATCGCGATAATGAACTTGAGGATTGGATCGGTCAGTTTGGATACGAAACCGTGATTGGTATTATTACTGGAAATATCGCCTCTAAAATTGTCTCCAATCCAAGAAATTCTGATTTAGCGAAGTCGATTAAAAAGTATTTTTTATCTCGCGGTACTGGTCTCGTAGATATGGCATTGTTTGGGATGATCTTTGGTGCGAATGACGAAGAAGCTAGGGCACGACTTGAGGAAGTCCTGAGTGATCCGGATAAAGCCGCGCGACTACGTCAAATGCAGCAGGTCTTTGAAGAGAAAAAACTTTATCAAAAGATTAAGTCGAGCTTCATCGATAAGCTTAAGAGCATGAGTGGCAAGGTTGGACTTGAAGATGAGCCACCATTTGATCTTGGTGTCGATTGGGGCAATCTGAGCGATGAGGATCTTGAGCGTGAAGATGTGCAAGACGTTCTGCTCGCTGCTGCCATTGCTGAGCTCTACGCTGAAGGTGAGGGGGAGTTGATCGCCACCGGTAATGTCGGTGCCGATCGCTATAGTTTCCACGCTGCCTACGGCCTAATTATGCTGCCTAAAGACATGTTCACGACTATGTATATCTACAATACGCTTTGTCTTGGCCTGGCCCAGCCTAAAACCGCTATAATTAAGGCCACGGCCATCTTCGCACTCAATCGTCTGGTCTTTGACCAAATCTATTACGCTGTTCGACGCAGCGCCATTAACCAATAAGTGCTGGGCTTGCTAGCATTTTGCCTATGAAAATTATAACTCTGATTGCCCTCGTTTACTCCGCAAGCCTGCACGCAGCTCCCGATTGGAGCACGTCGGCCACTCTTCCAGAGTCTGGCCACCGCAGTAATATTTATGAAGTTCCTGCCAGTGAGTTAACAGCACTTAAAGAGCGTGGCTATTTGCACGCCTTTCGTTATCCCGTCTCAGTCACTGGTCTGTATATTCCTTATCGCCCCTTAGCTCGCTTTATGGAGGCCAATGAGAGAAACCCTCTTCGCCGCTTTCTTGTAAATTTGGCCGGTGAGCGCGTACCTTTTAGTAATATCGACGAAATGTATGATTGGCTGGGACTGACTGACTTTCCTCAAGAAGACGCCCAAGGAATCTTTAAGCTGCCTTATCCCAACGGCAAGCGACCGAACTATCCCATGGGAGCTTCTTTCATTGAAACAAAAGATGGCCTTGGTTTAACTTTCTCCTGTGCCGCCTGTCACTCGATGGACTTCTTTGGTCAGCCAGTCATGGGACTAACCAATAAGCGCCCGCGCGCCAATGAGATGTTTAGATTAGCGCAAAAGTATATTCCCAAGATTCCGTCATCAGTATTCTTACTTGGTACGGGAGCTAGTTTTGGTGAGGCCGCTATGTTCTCGCGCACTAAGAAAAATCTTGGAGCTGTGGGCGCAATCGCTCCACAAACTCTAGGGCTTGATACTTCACTTGCTCAGGTTGCACTGTCTTTAGTCAGACGTAATGATGATGACTACGCCACAAAAAATAGAGATTACGAAAAGCATCCTCGCCATAATGAACTGGCCCATATGGTGGCCGACTCAAAACCTGCCGTGTGGTGGAATGTTAAATATAAAACCCGTTGGCTGTCTGATGGATCAATCATTTCTGGTAACCCAATCTTTACCAACTTTTTATGGAATGAAATTGGACGGGGCACTGATCTTGAGGAACTCGAAGATTGGATGAAAAATAATCAACCGGCGATCAAAGAGTTGACCGCATCTGTCTTTGCTACCGAGGCTCCAACGTGGGGAGATATTTTTCCGCTCGGAAGGATCGATCTAACGGCGGCCAAACGGGGGGCCACTGTTTTTGAGCAGACCTGCCAAAAATGTCACGGCGAATACCAAAAAAATTGGGATCTTCCTGATGCAGCAGCTCAACCAGTTGCTTGGCAAATTAAAACGGCGCAAGTGAAGTACCACGATCAAACTCCAATTAAGAACGTCGGAACTGATCCCCAACGCTTTGAAGGTATGGTGCATTTTGCTGAAGGATTGAATAAGCTCGCAATTTCAAAAATGATGAAGACGGTAGTTGAACCACAAGAGGGTTATGTTCCGCCACCACTGGTTGGTGTCTTTATGCGCTATCCCTACTTTCATAACAACGCCATTCCAAATCTATGTGCGCTGTTAACTCCACCGGATCAACGACCTAAGAAGTTTTGGCAGGGACCGGCCAACGACATGGCTACCGACTTTGATTTTGATTGCGTAGGCTATCCAACGGGTGATGCTGTGCCAGAGCATTTCAAAAACGATGACGCCGTTGTCGATACAACAAAGCCTGGTCAGCGCGCCACAGGTCACTACAAAATGCTTCTTAATGAAGATGGCAGTGAGAAGTGGAGCGCATCTGATAAGCGTGATCTTATTGAGTTTTTGAAAACCTTATAGGTTAAGTAAAAAACGAACGCTGTAAGCGACGGCAAGACCTAGGTAATTACCAACTCCATAACCAACTAATCCACAGGTGAGTCCTGAGATAATAATCTCAGGGTTTCCTAGTGACTTGGCCACTGGTGGGACAAAAGCTGGGCCATAGATGGCCGAGACATTCGTGATCACGGCCGTATCACCGTCGATTTTGGCCAGTTTGTTGAGCGCGAAATGAACAAGTACGGCGCAAACGAAAACTAGGCCGCAGTAGAGCAAGATATTGGGGTCTACGCCTAAGAGCTTTTTGACATCGGTCATTGATCCAATCGCAATGCAAAAAACATAGAGAAAATATTCACCCAAACAAAAACTGCCCTTAAGACTTCTGATCTTTGAATTCATTGAGGCGGCCATGCCAAGACCAGTTAGACCTAAAAGCACGATTGGAAGCTCAAGCTTTCCAAAAATCGCAATACTCGCTCCTGCAGATAAACCAACAATCCCAAGTGCTAGAGCAAAGGCCTTAAGCATATCTGGAATTTCGTTTTTAGTTTCTAAAATACTTTGTTCTGCGACTTTATTACTCTTGATGAATTCGGGAAGAAATTTACAAATAACTCTTTTCCCAATTCCTAAAATGAAAAAGAGATAGATCGAGCTTAAAAGAATATCGCTAGTATTGAGGATGATGAACGTTTCTTTACTGACATCAAGTGATAGCCCTATGGCCGACATATTAGGAGTGCCGCCGGTGTAAACTCCGACAAGCATCCCTGCCATTTTCCAAAGCTCTGGTAGATCTTTAAAAAAGAGCGAACAAATAATGGCACAAAAACTGATGGAAAGAAGAGAAAAAACAAAGGACAGGAGAGTCTTTGGAGCAAGCCTAAGCCAAGCTTTGAGGTCGAGGCAAAAAAGCATAAGGGGAATAGCGAGAGGAACAGAGACTTCAGTCAAAGTTTCTGATGTCTTGGCATCGAGAAAGTCTATGAAGAACAAACCAGCAATCATACCAATGGCGTAACAAATAATAACAGGACCAATCGTCTTAATGAGAGCAACGTGTTTTTGTCCCCACATTAAAAGAGCGGGGAAGGCGAGCATGAGTACAGCTTGAGTTATACTCACGGCATAGCCTTGATTAAGGTATCACAGGCAGCGATGGCCGACTTTTCTTGGCGTTGAAAATTCTCCTTATTGGGATCGTGTGAAGCCAAAAGGAGGGAGCCCATGATTTGGGTAAAGAGCTGATCAATCAACGCTTGGCGAATAGTAAATTTAGGATAAAAGCCTTTTTTCTGACCCATCACTATCATCGCGCGAAGACGTTGGTGAACCATATCAAGGTAAGCCTGGTTAAATCGTCTAGAGCGCTCATCGTAAGTACTTAGGTAGAAATAATAAATCCAAAACAAGGCGTGGTGTTGTTTGATAGAGACCCAATCAAAAAGAGTATGAATATAAGTACTCACGCCATTGAAGTTTGCGTTGCTTTCTTGTTGCTCAATATTAAAAGAAATATATTTGAAGGATTCTTGAGAAACATAAATAAGCGCACTATCAAGCAGTCCATGATTTTTCTTGCCACCAAAATGGTAATGAATTGTGCCTAAAGACAGCTTCAAATGCTGCGCCATTTTCTGCAAAGTGATGCCTGCAACACCCTGTTTAAGGCCGAGCTCTAGATAGGCCTCCAGAATATCAATTTGCTTGGAGGTGAAGGAGACATTGTTGACGCTCTGCGCCTCGGCGCTAAGTATGGTCATTATTACCCTTTTGCGATGCGTTAGTTGGCTGAACTTAGGTAGAACCCTGAAAAGTTTTTCAAGTC
>TARA_R110000868_G_scaffold304437_21_pt1 | contig 56847 bp, 45 predicted proteins | sample TARA_R110000868 | Tara Oceans TARA_R110000868 (sample SAMEA4397489) | marine metagenome | biome: Polar Biome; feature: [SRF] surface water layer (ENVO:00010504); material: water (ENVO:00002006), including particulate matter (ENVO:01000060) such as... | depth 5 m | reverse complement strand
TAATAAAGCAGTTTCAAGATTTAATTCCTCTTTTTTAAGTAAGTATAAATTGGTTTCATAATTTTCATAGGTATTCAAAACATCTCTTTGTAAGCTTTTTTGAGCAAAAAAGAGAAATTCTTCATTATTCTTAAGCTGTACTTGTGCATTTTGAATTCTAATTTCTTGTTGAAATCCGTTAAACAGATTCAAGGAAATTGAAACTCCACCTGAAAATCCATTTGACTTCTGAAACTCTAATTGCCCTGCATCTGATTCATTTCTGTAATAATCATATGAACCATTTAAGTTTATTTTAGGAAAACGACCTGATTTATTCTGTTTTAATCCTAGTAATGCATTTTCAGCAGTCAGTTTTGACAATACCAATGAAGCATTGTTATTTAAAGAGGCTGAAAGTAAATCATTCTCCAACAACGTTGAGTTTAAAACTATATCATCAACAACTTGTATAACTTCATTAGGCTCAGCACCTAATTGGATTAATAAATCACGTTTTGCATTATTTAGTTGATTGCTTGCCTGAATAAATCCTACACTATCTGCATTTAAATCTACTTGGGCAGAAAGTAAATCCAGTCTAGTAGCATTTCCAAGTTCAAATCTCTTTGATATACGTTTATATCTATCTAAAGACCTAGAAATAGCATCTTCACTGATTTTCAGATTCTGCTTTTGAGTGATTACTCCTAAGTACAGGCTAATTACTTGAAGCAACGTGCCTTCAATCTCAAGCCTTGCTTGAACGCCCGCTTGTTCTTCCAAGCTTTTAAGGGATTGGAATCTGTAATAATTACCAAATCCATCAAATAATAGATAACTAACCGAAATTGATCCAGTTGTAGTATTTGATCCCGCTCCATTTACAGTATTGGTGGGTTGTCCAAATTGTTTAAACTCAGCATCAGACTTTGAACCAGAATATGACCCAGAAGCATTTAAGTTTGGAAGTAATCCTGCGTTTCCAATAGTTGCATTATTACTGTTAATCTCTGCCGTATTATTTGCAATAATAATGCTATGATTCTTCTCTAAGGCGATAGAAATTGCTTTTTGAAGTGTTATTACTTCGCTTGGTATTACCGTTGATTCCTGGGCAACTAACAAGCTTGTAGACGATGCAATATACGCTATAAGTATTATGATTAACTTATTCATTTTCCAACTCCCATTGAGCTTCTTGGTAAGCGGGTTCAATATCGATACGCTCTAAATCTAATTTTTCACCTTCCCATGCCCAATGTCTAAACTGTTTAAGGTTTTTTCTTATCGTGTTTGATAATAGTAGAAACGCCGGTAGAAGTGTGAGTAGAAGAAAAGTCCCAATCACCAAACCATACGCAATTGTTATAGCCATAGGGATTAAAAATTGAGCTTGAAAACTCTTTTCGAAAATTAAAGGTGCAAGTCCTGCAGCTGTTGTTCCTGTGGTTAAAAGAATAGGTCTGAACCTAGATCTGCCAGTTTCTACTAAGGCTTCAAATACATCAGTACCCTTTCGAACTAATTCATTATAGGCATTTATAAAAACAAGCCCGTCATTTACAAGTATTCCAATTAGAGCTACAAATCCTAGAAATGAAAGTAAGCTGATCTGAAAACCATGAATAAAATGACCTAAAGCCATTCCAACAATACCAAAAGGAACAATGAGATATAGTACAATGGCTTGAGAAAATGACCGAAAAGTAAATGTAACAATGGCAAATAAGAGGATTAATATAACAGGAAGAACTGTTTGAGCTGAACCTGCTGCTTTTTTCGTCTCTCGTACTTGTCCTTCGAATTGATAAGTAACAGAAGGATGTGCTGCCATAACAACTGGTAAAGCAATATTCTCAACTTTTGAAAGAGCATCTGTTCCAGAAACTTCTAAATTGGCGAGTTCGGCCTCTACCCTAATTTCACGTTTTCCGTCTCTGTGATTAATAGAAACTAGACCATTAGTAAATTCTACATTCGCAAGCTCACCAAGTGGATACGAACCACCATTAGCTGATCGAATTCGCATATTAAGTAGTTGCCCTACATCTCTACGATCTTCAAGTAAATAACGAGTCCATACCTTCACTTCATTAGTTCCTCTCTGAAGGCGTTGAATTTCATTTCCAAAAAAAGCATTTCTGACCTGGCCAATTACTTCTCTGTTAGTAAACCCCAAAGCATAGGCTTGATCTTTAAGAGTAACTTTTACTTCAGGTTGATTTTCATTATCCGTATCTGTGATATCACGAAGAACGTCTATTTTTTGCATTTCCTGAATCAATAATTCCTTTGCATTTCTTAGTTCCTGAAAATTATTAGATGCTAACGAAACAGAAACTGGCTTTCCAAAAGGGTTTGTGGAAATAAATGATAATAAAGTAGCATCAGGAATTGGACCTACCTCCTTTTTAATCTCCAATGAAATATCAAAACTACGAATATCTCTAAATTCAGATTGGATTAGAAAAAAGCTAACGCTGGCATTATTACTTCCAGGACCAATGTTTGCTACAATATTTCGAATATAACCGGTACTGTCTCCCGTTCTAGTTTTATAATTCTCATTAAGTCTTAGAGCACCCGCTACAATTTGATCTACCTTTTCTTTTGTAACCATTTCACTGGTACCTTGAGGCATTTCAAGGGTCGCAGTAACAGCATTCTGTTCTATATTTGGAAAAAATGTAGTTTGAACATATCCACCTGCAATAGCACCAATTGCAATTATTAGAAGACTTATTGACGTTAAAATCACTAGCGTCTTATTATGAAGTGAAAACTTCAAAAAAGGAATGTACCCGTTATCTCTTATGTAAAAGAGCTTCTTTTCAATCCAAACCTGTACTCCTTTTTGTTCTAGGCTTTTATTTTGATGTAAATCTTTAGAATGAGCAAGATGTGCAGGAAGAAATAAAAATACCTCGATTAACGATACCAACAATGCTGCTGAAACCACAAACGCAATATCGCTAAAGAAATCGCCCAGCTGACCATCAACGAAAAAGAAAAATGAGAACGCAATACAAGTGGTAAGAATTGCTGATGTTACTGAAGGAACTACTTCCAAAGTTCCTTCAACTGCAGCTTTTAAAGGATGCATTCCTTGTTCATATTTTTGATAAATATTCTCTCCAACAACTATCCCATCATCAACTAAAATTCCGATAACAACAATCATCCCAAACAATGAGATTACATTTATAGTTATTCCATAAAATGCTGCTAACACAAACATTCCAAAAAATGAAATTGGTATACCTAATGCCACCCAAAATGCTAATCTAATACGTAAAAATAAGCCTAGAAGAATAAATACAAGTACAACACCGAGTAACCCATTGTCTCTTAATAAAGCAATTCTTTCAACTAGGTTGATCGTGGAATCGTCTACTAAAACAGCTTTAACACTATTATTTTCAGCGTTAAATTCTGTTATGTATTCTTTAATGAAAGCAGAAGCTGCAAGAATATCTTCTTCATTTGTTGTTGTTACTTGAATGAAAACTGCAGGTACCCCATCAAGTTCTCCCCGATTCGTATCTTCACTAAAAGCATCCTCTATTATCGCCACATCACTCAGCCGAACAATAGTTCCATTTGGGTAAGCCTTTAAAACAATATCGTTGAAGCCTTTTGCATAATAATTTCTTTCATCCACTCGAATGGTAAACTCGGTACGTTCACCACGAACTATACCTCCTGTAGTTCGTATATTGGAAGCAGAAACAGCTCTGCTTATATCATCGAAGTTAGCCCATATGTTCTCAATTTATCGTCACTTACACCAATCTGAATTTCAGGATCGGTAAACCCACTTAATTGAAGTTGAGATAAACCATCATAGGCAAGTAATACATCTTCAAAAGCATCAATAGTACTCCTCAATGTAGTTGGAGTAACATTTCCTGTAAGTGCAATTTGCCCAACTTGGTTTACAGGTTCTTGCTTAAATACCACTACTCTTTCTAAATCTGTTGGAAAAGAGCTAATTCGATCAACAGAATTCTTTACTTCCTGAAGTACCACATTGGAGTCTCTATTTGGTAAAAGTTCTACCGTAACTGTCCCAAAATTTTCTCTCGAAATTGAAGTTACTCGGTCTACACCTTTTGTTCCTTCAAGGCTTTCTTCGATTTTAAGAACCACACCCTCTTCAACTTCAATGGGTGAAGCACCTGGGTAAACTGCTTCTACAATAATAAACCGAACATCCTGCTGAGGAAAGAAAGTAGACGTAAGACTTGTTGCAGCTATAAATCCGAATAAAATGAAAAGTAAGATTCCCAGATTTACGAGAATAACATGCTTTGTGAAATATTGAATAATTTTCTTCATGTATTTATCCTATCTCACTTAGTTTTTTAACGGAGCTACTTTAGTACCTTCAAAAGCAGCATCTCTAAACTCATCGATTATTAAATCTCCAAGAGAAAGCCCTCCTACTATTATACTATCTCTAGCTTTAGCTAATATTTGTATATTCACAATAGTGGCTATTGAGTCTTTGGAAAGAAAAACTTTATTGTCTCTCACTAACGATTTCGAAGCTATTTTTTGTGCTTCAGTAAACGTTTTACCAGAAATTCTCCCTGTAACATATTGCCCCGATAGAATGTCAGCCTTTTTTACCTCCAAGTAGATAATAATCGTTTGAGTAGTAGGATCAATTTTTGAATTTATACGAACTACTTTTGCGGTAATAAGTTGGTTTTGGGCATCATTTAGAGTTACTAAAACTTCATTTCCTATATTTATAAAAAAACGATCGTCTGCATTGATTGATGCTTCAATTTCATAGGTACTGGTTTTTGTGAACTCGCCAATTCTTTGGTTGATACGAACAAGTGTACCGGGATCAATAGAGCTTTCAGTAAGAACTCCATCATAAGGAGCAGTAAGGGTATATTTCGAAAGTCGAACTTCGCTTTGTTTAATAGCAAAATAACTTGAATTGACTCCTCTCCCTGTGATGAACAAGTTAAAAGAACGATTTTCTGAAGTTGGTAATGGTTCCAAATCGACGTTTATATCTATATCAGATAAATAAGAACTCCATGCTTCGTATTCTTTGGGATAATCGATATTGATATCTGCCAAAATCTGAGCTAATAATGACTGAAATTGAGATTTCTGATTCAGAATTGCTTGTTTCTGTTCTCTATCATCTACTTTAATAAGCGTTTCTCCCTTTTTAAAAGATGTACCCGTTTTAAAAGGTTTTTTTCCTTCCTTTAGGGTTCCCGTCACTTCTGTAAATAATTCGAGCTTATCTTTTGGGATAATACGCCCTGTAAAGAATATTTCTGAAGTTATTGAGCTAGGGGAAGCTTCTATTACTGGCACACCAATTGCCAGTTTTCCATTTCCTAAAACTTGCTCTTCCTCCCCTTGCCCCGAAGCCAACACATTAAATAATACAAGAGCGCTAATAAATATTAATACGCCTATTACAATGGTTATTTTTCTAGTGTTCATTTTGATTTAGTGAGTGTTATGTAGTTGTGTTTTTCAATTCCTGCTCAGCTAATTCAAGCAGCTTTTTTAATTTAGTTTTAAGTTTTGGGACATCTTCCTCAACCAAACCAAAGAAATCTTGTTCATTTTGTTTCATAATTGAAACAGCATCCATTAAAAGCTCCCTACCTGAATCTGTTAGACTTAGAAGGTTTACTCTTGAGTCATCCTTACAGCTCATCTTTTGTAATAACTTAGCGTCTACTAGTTTGCTAACTAATTTAGAAATCAACATTCTATCTACTTTGATTTTCTCGGCTAAATCCCTCTGAATAACTCTCTCATTTTTGTGGTTTAACAATTCCGTAGCAGCTAGTGTGATAAACTGAGTATGCGTTAATCCTATATCGTGAAGTGATTGATTTACTTTTCTTACCCATAGCATGTTAATCTGCCAGAATAAATAGCCCAGTTTTTCTTCTGGAATAGGGAATATATCTGAGAATCCGTTTTTCGTCATGATATTTTGTTGTCGCTACAACAAAAATAAGTTAATAATGTTGCAACGACAACAACCCGATAAAATTAATTCCCATAAAAGAGAACTTTTTTTATATCTGTTAAACTTTAATATTAAGGCTTCGTAATTGAGAACTATGGAAGAATTGAAAGAAAGAAATATCATTACTGAAAACAGTAAAAAATACGCCTCAAAACTTTGGGGGTTAATTACTACTCAGATTGAGCGCCAATCTGAAGAACTTGAGGTAAAAGTAAGTCATATTGCACCTCCTAAATCGGAATCAAAAAATAAATGGCTTATTAAGCTACTTTTTGTCTTTCCTGTTTTCCTACTAACAGGGTTTGGGATTTCATTTATGTGGGATTTCAATGGAATGAGCACAACTCTTTTAGGCTTTAATATCACTTTTGAAGGTCTTGGTAGAATTTTATGTATTAGTGGTTTGATTGGGTTTCTTACTAATTGGTTAGCTATAAAAATGCTTTTTCGTCCTACTCATCGAAGACCAATATTAGGACAAGGACTAATTCCTGCTCAAAAAGAACGTATTTCTTATCGCCTTGCTGTTGCTGTTTCAGAAGATTTGATCAATCCAGAGATCATCAAAAAGAAAATTCACGAATCTCAGGCAATTACAAAATATCGTGAAAAGGCAACCGATTATATTAGAACTATTATAGATGAACCAACTTTTAGAAGTGATTTAAAAGGTCTTGTTGTAGAATATGTGGATGAAATGATTGCTGACCCCGATGTTAGAGCTTCCATTGCAAACACAGTTATTACACAAATTGAAGGAGCTATGGAACAAAATTCCTTCGAACGAGTAGCGCTTAAAGCCTATAGTTTTTTAAAAGGGCAAGAAATGCAAGACTTGGTTGAAGAAGCTCTTATCAAAGTACCTATTGGCGTAGAAAAAGGGCTTGAGAAACTAGACCTTTTTCTTGATGATCTTCCTGATAGAATTGATAAACATAGTAGTACTATTGAAGATGTTGTTACTTCACTCCTATACAAACTAATTAACCAACTCGATGTTCATGCGCTGGTTGAAGACAATCTTCGTCAATACGACGAGAAAAGGCTTGAAATACTGATCAAAAATGCAAGTAATGATCAATTACAATATATACAGTATCTGGGGGCTGTATTAGGAACATTAGGTGGATTTGTAATTTGGCAACCTATCGCAAGTTTGATTGTTATATCGCTCATTATTTGTGTAACCATTGGGCTCGATTCTCTTCTAATTAAACTAAAAACATCTTAAAAATTATTGCTTATTTTGTGTTTCATTAATTGATTAATAAACTCATTAAGCAATGCGATTCTCCATAAAATCTTTATCTATACTTTCATTCGTAGTACTAGTTGGGTGCTCTTCTTCGAAAGAACTTTCAAAAAATAATACAAGTACATCACCTGAGGTTTCTACTGAAGAAGTAGAATTAACAGCCTCTAAAGATTGGCATTTAAGCTCACCTTCTCGCGATCCATATTACGGTACGGGTGTTACAAAAGCTTATGAAGAACTCCTAGTTGGTAAATCTCCCGCTAAAGAAGTAATAGTTGCTATCATTGATTCTGGTACTGATATAGACCATGAAGACCTTAAGGGCAATATTTGGGTAAATGAGGACGAAATCGCTGGGAATGGTATCGATGATGATGGAAATGGATACATCGATGACATTCATGGATGGAATTTTATTGGAGGTGCAGATGGTGTACATGTAAAAGACGACACTTATGAACTAACTCGTATTTACGCTTCAATGCGGGATGATTATTTAGGTGTTCAAAGGGAAAGTTTAAGTGAGGAAAAGCAATCAGAATTCGATTACTTCCAAGAGATAAAAGAAGCGTTCGAATCAAAGAAAAGCGAGAATGATCAAATCTTAGCGAACATAAAAAATATAAATCAAGCTATTCTAGGATCTAAACAAATATTCGATGTTACAAGTTTAGACTCATTAACTGAAGAACAGAAGAAACCTAAACCAACTGATGGACCTTATTTAAAGCAAGCCAAAGGGTTAGTTCAATTTCTTGAAGATAATGGTTTAACAGAAACAGATATAGAAGAGGCTTTAGAACAATTTCAAAGTTTAGCTGATTATGGACTAAATCCTGATTTTAACCCCCGCCCTATTGTTGGTGATGATTATGAAGATTTAAACTTCCGTTTTTATGGAAATAATGATGTAAAGGCTGTTAGAAATAGCCACGGAACACATGTTGCAGGAATTGTAGGTGCAGTTAGGAATAACGATTTAGGAATTGATGGAATCGCGAATGTGAAGCTCATGATTCTAAGAACTACGCCAAATGGAGACGAACGAGATAAAGACGTTGCGAATGCCATTCGATATGCTGCAGAAAACGGAGCACGAGTTTTAAATATGAGTTTTGGAAAAAGCTATTCTCCTCAAAAGGAATATGTTGATAAAGCAGTTATGTTTGCAGATAGTGTTGGCGTATTAATGATTAATGGTTCTGGAAATGATGGTGAAAATGTGGATTCAGTCGATTCATTTCCTAACAAGTATTATGTTACAGGTGGACAGGCGGAAGCTTTCATGACTGTTGGAGCATCATCTTGGGAATATGGGAAAGATATAACTGCAAGTTTCAGTAACTATGGACAAAATAACGTTGATATTTTTGCTCCCGGTGTTGATGTCTATTCAACCTATCCAGATAATGAGTATAAAGATGAAGATGGTACGAGTATGGCATCTCCAGTTGTTGCGGGAGTTGCAGCCTTGGTAATGATGTATTACCCAGAACTCACAGCTTTAGAAGTAAAAGAACTATTAATGGAAACTTCTTCAAAACCAGATGAAAAACTGGTAAATAAACCTGGTTCGGAGGAGATTATTCCTTTTTCAACACTTTCAATTTCTGGTGGAATTGTAAACGCATACGAAGCTTTGAAACGTGCTGAACAACTTACTAAAGGGAATTAATTGTGCCTGATACCATCAATCCTGAATTTGATGCCGTAATTGTAGGATCGGGTCCAAATGGACTCTCAGCTGGAATTCTTCTTGCTCAACATGGTTTAAAGGTTAAGATCATAGAAGCTGAGGAAACGATCGGTGGTGGCACGAGAACAAAAGAACTTACAGAACCAGGTTTTCTACATGATATTTGCTCAGCTGTTCATCCAACAGGAATTGGATCTCCTTATTTGAGAACTCTTCCTTTAGCTGATTTTGGGCTGGAATGGATTCATCCAATATATCCAGTTGCACATCCACTTGAGGATGGAGATGCCATGATTATTTCTAAATCTTTGGAAGAAACGTTATCACGAATGGGTAAAGATTCAAAGAATTATAAAACTTTGGTTCAGAGTTTAGTAGATGCTTGGGACTATCTTTCACACGATTTACTTGGGCCAGTTCGAATTCCAAACCACCCACTTTCAATGGCACGTTTTGGGTGGTATGGAATGCATTCTGCAAAACTTCTTGCCAACTCAATGTTCGATAGTACTAAAGTAAAAGCATACTTTGCAGGACTTGCCGCCCATAGTATTGTCCCACTCGAAAAAAGCTTTACCGGATCATTTGGGTTAGTTTTTGCAGCAACAATTCATTCTGTAGGTTGGCCGATTGCAAAAGGTGGATCAGCATCAATCACTAAAGCTTTAGCTACTTATTTTAAATCAATGGGAGGCATGATTGAAACGGGTAACAGAATTTCAAATGTCTCAGAACTCCCATCTTCAAAAACTATTCTATTTGATTTAACCCCACATCAAATTGCTAAAATTGCTGGCCGAGAGTTACCCCAAGGTTTCAAGAAAAAGTATTTGAAATACAAATATGGTCCTGGTGTTTTCAAAATGGATTTCGCTCTTTCGGAACCTGTTCCATGGACTAATTCCGATTGTTCTGGTGCAGGTACTCTTCATCTTGGAGGAACACTTAATGAAATTGCTTATTCAGAGAGAGAAACTTGGAAAGGAAATCACCCTGAAAAACCCTACGTCCTTCTCTCTCAACCTTCCATGTTTGATGATTCCCGATCTCCAAAAGGTAAACATACGCTTTGGGCTTATTGCCATGTTCCAAATGGATCAGATAAAGATTGCTCGGAAGCGATTATCAATCAAATTGAGCGTTATGCTCCTGGTTTTAGAGATACGATTATTTCAAGTCATACTATTTCTGCTCCAGAATTTGAAGCTTATAATCACAACTATATTGGCGGAGATATTAATGGTGGAGCACAGACTTTTAAGCAATTAATTGGTCGACCAATATTCCAATGGGATCCTTACAAAATACCAGCTAAGGGAATGTACATATGCTCTTCTTCAACACCACCAGGAGGAGGAGTTCATGGAATGTGTGGATACCATGCTGCAAAATCTGCGTTAAAGAACGAGTTTGGAATTAAGGTTCAGATTTGAATATGAGGAATGAGGTATAAATATTCCTGAAATATCAATATGAATCTCAGAGATCTAGATTTTAGTTATTCAAAATTTTCTGGATCCAATTCCCTCAACGTTTCCCACCTATACATTCCTGAATTGTGTCCATCAATCCATGTAATCTGGATTGCGTGATTACCAATCGTCTTAATATCGGATATATTCATTAAAGGTGGATTTTCTATAAAGAAAGCCTCAGGTTCAAAAGTATTCATCTTATCATGCCCTCCACGACATGAAACACAGGGACAATTCTTCCGCAAGCCAAAAAGTGGGTATTTAGAAACACGCCCATCTTCCCAAGATATTTCCAGAACTTGTTCCTCATTGCTAACTTCAATACCTGTTGGTGTGGTCAATGGATTCATTATATATTAAAATGGACTATTGTTCTTAATACCTGTCATGTTGAACTTGATTCAGCGTATTTGATGCTTGATTCTATCTTAAGTGTTAATATTTTTTATCTTAAATGATTCCGAGTCAAGCTTGGAACGACAACTAAACTATTTCATTAAACTAAGAAATGATCTGGATACTTATTACTGCTATTCTTACTTCGAGCCTAAGCTTTTGGATGGGATTTCGACGATTACTATTTCTTTATGAAATTACATTAAGACGATTCCTGATCTTTTCGGTTATCTCATTGTTAATATATTCTTTTTTGTTGTTTCTTTTTAAGATTGAAATTCTTTCTGAAGCTATTGGCGGTGCGATAATTACTAATGTTTATGCTTCTATTTTTGGGTTCTTTACAGGCTCCTCTATTAATCAATACAACACCCGAGTAAACTCTGGAAAAGTTTTGTATTGTCATCGTTCTTTTATTTCGGAATTCTTGCCTGTGATTGTTGCTTTAGGGATTATTTTATTTGGGATTTATCGTTCTGCTCTCTTTTCTGAACTTCCAGCTACACCGATACGAATAAGTACTGGACTTTCATTAATAGGAATTGGGCTTTGGGGAATTACTTTACGACCTGTTCCAGAATTCCGAATAAAGGGAATTGTATTGCTCGATTCAGTTGTGGATTGGCAGAATATGTTAAGCTATGAATGGTTTACAGAAGAAATTCTTGAAATCGATTATACTCAGGATGATTCGATTAGGAGTTTTAAAACCTTAATTCCACCAGAAAATCAACTTAAAGTAGAACGGTTACTTTCTAAAAAAATGAAAGAGAAACTTGAGGAAGAAAATTAAGAATATAAAATGATTCAATTAAGAATTCTTACATTCACATTCATAATTGATAATTCTTAATTGAAAATTGAAAAAATGGCTTCATTTGATATTGTAAACGAGATTGATTCACAAGAAGTAGATAACGCAATTAATAATACCTTAAAAGAAATCACAACACGCTACGATTTCAAGGGGCTTACTACTGAAGTAACATATCATAAAAAGGAAAACCGTATTCATTTGGTCGCAGCGGAAAGCATGAAAATGCAGGCCGTTAAAGAAATGGTAATAAAGAACTTTATCAAACGTGGGATAAGTTCAAAAGTACTCGATTTTGGTGATGAAGAAGGCACTTCACAAGGACATTTAAAAATGGATGTAGCTCTTAAAGAAGGAATTGATCGAGAGACCGCCAAGAAAATCGTTAAAGAAATCAAAGACCTTAAACTAAAGGTACAACCGCAAATTCAGGACGAACAAGTTCGAGTAACAGGAAAAAAAATTGATGAACTTCAATCTGTAATTCAGCATCTAAAGGCAAAGGACATGGGAATTCCTTTGCAGTTTACTAATATGAAATAAGGAACAAATATGAGCAATCTAAATAGCTTGATTTTATAATCTAATTCTTAAGACTTCCTATACTCAGTCAAACGAATAAATCTACCGAAGTTGATCAAGTTCCACCATAATACAGAGGTTTCTAACATAGGGTAATTCAGCTTCTTCGGCTTTTAGCTCTGCCTGAGGTGATGAGACATCCAATTGTGTCCATACTACCGGATTCTGCCCTGTTTCTTTTTTCCATGTGATTACTTCATCTACAATTCCAGATGTATGAATAGATCTTCGGAAAATATTCACGATATCAACACGAACATTTTTGGGGATTGAGTTCAAATCTGTGTAGCATTTTTTCCCGAGAATTTCCTTTTCAGTCGGGTTGATTGGGATTACCTCGTATCCCCTTTCCAATAAATACTTAGCAGCGTAATTACTTGTTCGGTAAGGGTCTGGAGAGCATCCGATTACAGCAACAGTTTTTGCTGATTTAAGAATTTCTTGTGGATTTGATGTCATAGTTTTCATGTGTTGTACAAGCTAATATCTGTGTGTTAAGTTCCTTATCTTTAAAGCGACTAACAATTTAAAATTACAAAAAAAGAAAGGATCGATTTGTCAATTATCAAAGACGGAGACACCGTAAAAGTACACTATACTGGAACCCTCGAAGATGGAGAAGTATTTGACTCCTCTATTAATCGCGACCCACTAAAATTTACACTTGGTACAGGTCAGTTAATTCCCGGATTCGAAAAAGCAGTTATAGGATTAAAAGTTGGAGACGTAACCAAAGCTGAAATTCCAAGTGCTGAAGCATATGGTGAACGTAATCCACAAATGGAAGTGAAAGTACAGAAATCACAGCTTCCACCTGATATGGAACCTGAAGTTGGAATGCAGCTTCAATTGAATCAGGAGAACGGACAACCTGTTCCTTGCCAAGTCACAAATATTGAAGGCGAAGAAGTTACAATCGACGCCAATCATCCTCTTGCAGGAAAAGACCTTACATTCAACATCGAAGTTGTTGAAATCGGGTAATTAAAAAGCTTATAGCTGTTAGCTAATAGCTACAAGTTGTATCATCAGCTTGTAGCTATTTTTTTATTGAAATACATTTTAAGACAAATTCACAAATTCCAAGACATTGGCCGACTTCTCAGAAATTTCTACCATTTCCATTACTTGCCCCAAAGGCATAACCCCTTATTTAAAGCAAGAACTTGAGGATCTCGGATTTCCGATTAAAACTGTTCGTTTAGCAGGTGTTGAAACCGAAGGCTCATTAAATGATTGTATGAAATTGAATCTAGTTTTGAGGACTGCTCATCGTATTCACTTTCAATTAAAGACATTTAAAGCAGTTGACGCAGAAGCTCTAGGAGAAGAATTAAAGACCATTCCTTGGGAAAATTACATCGATAAATACGGCTATATAAGTATTACATCTCATATCAATACCCCAACTATTACGAACGACCAATTTGCAAACCTTACCGTTAAGGATGCCATTGTTGATCGAATTAGAATGACCAGAGGTTCAAGACCAGATTCCGGTTCAGACCTTACAAAAACAGTTGTTTTTCTTTTCTGGAAAGATGATGAAGCCTCCATCTTTTTGGATACTTCGGGCGAATCTATCAATAGAAGAAATTATAAAGTTGATAATCACACTGCCTCAATGCAAGAAACCCTTGCTGCTGCGGTTGTTTTGGCAAGCAAATGGAAACCCGGTCAGCACCTGATCAACCCTATGTGTGGAAGTGGAACTATTGCCATTGAAGCCGCTATGATGGCGCTAAATCGCCCCGCAGGTCAGCTTAGACCAAATTATGGCATCAAACATATCCTTGGCTTTGATGAAGATAAATGGACGGAATTACGCAATGAATTAAAGCAAGAATCCCTTAAAGATTTTCCAGAATACAGTCGAATACTTGCAACTGATAACGACCCAAAAGCTATCGAAGCCGCAAAGAGAAATGCCAAGACTGCCGGTGTAGATCATTTGATTGAATTTAAAGAATGTGAGTTTATAGATACCGAAATCCCATATGGAGATGGAGTTGTTATTTTCAATCCGCCCTATGGTGAACGATTAGGTCAAGATGAAAACCTTGTTGGACTTTACCGTGCCATTGGTGATTTCTTCAAACAAGATTGTAGTGGGAAATGGGGATATATCTTCACCGGAAACTTTGCTCTCGCCAAAAAAGTCGGACTTCGAACCAACCAACGTATCGAGTTCTATAATTCAACGATTGAGTGTAGATTGTTGGAGTATGAGTTGTATTGATTAATTCATTTTTTCAACGTAATTGTTGAATATGAATAAATACTTAATCGCCATACTTCTATTAGCATCTGCTTGTAATAGACCTGTTGCGGATGGAGCATTTGTTGGAGATTGGTATGTGCTCAATTTTGAAAATGGGTATGAGCATTGGGAAATTGATTCTCAGAATAATCTTTTCATATACAATAAAACTAATGATTCCACTTACCAATATTTCATAAAAGAAGAATGGAAAAATTCTTTGTATGACGAGGTTCCTGATTATTTGTTTATTTCTGAAGAACTAAAAGATACTTTTGGAATTGCATGGATAGAATCTATAGATTACCCGTCTATAATACCTAAAGATACAATCAGACAGTATCATAGCTTTGTTATGGTTCGGAGTGAAAAATTATCTATCAAAGGGATGAACAAATCTCAAATCCATGATTATTTCATGAACTCCACATTCAAGTATGAGTATCATGGTACTGATTTTGTCGTTCACTTAACGGATGAAAGTATTGATCATTTAAAATACAAAGCTGAAATCAAAGCACAGGGTTGTTTAGAACTTACTACAACAAATGCATTTTGGAGTTTAGATACTATGTCGAATTCAATTGTTTTTGATCATTCTCTATTTGGAAGATATGTTCAAACGCTATTGATTAATGATATAACTTCAGATACTGTAACAGTTGATCTTGATGAATTTTACTGGTTCAGGAGAAATATAAAATTGACTCGAATTAGTAATTTTGATAAAGAATTTTATTCTCCTGAAAAATTTGAACGATCTGGAATAGGTAAAAATGGCTTTGAGTGTGAATTCTAAATCCTACTCCACAAAATCCAAATATCTCGTCCAGATTAACTCTTAAATGGTTACCACTTTATCCCTTCTTTTTTTCCTTCTCGTTATTCTCTCCATCTATGCGAAGGAAAAAGAAAAACTGAACTATTACAAGTACCTGAAACCTTCAACTACCTCTCTTCTAATACTCATTTCTGCTCTTATTTATTTGGAGACCGAAAGTAATTATTCGTTCATAATTATAGTTTCACTTCTATTTTCATTAATTGGAGATATTTTCCTTCTAGAAGATGATAACTTTGTTAAAGGTCTAAGTTCTTTTCTTGTCGCACATATTGGATTTACCACTGCTTTTACCAGCTTTTTTGGAATTGATATTTACTTACCACCTCTTTTAATTCTATTGATAGCAGGATTGATCTATTTCGTCTTTTTAAAGAAAGATCTTAAGCAGTTTACAATACCCGTTTTCATCTATTTTCTGGTGATAATTGTGATGAACTGGCAGGCAATTAATCCATATTTAATTAATCAAAGCCCAATGTTCCTCGGAATTGCGCTGGGATCCATCCTATTCACTTTCTCAGATGCCCTAATTGCTTACCAAAAATTTAAACGTTCTTTCAAAGGAGCTGAATTCTTAATTCTCAGCACGTATTGGATTGCAATTTATCTCTTTACTATTGCCGGGTTTAATTCAAGCTTTTAAATCTCCCCTCGAGGGAAAACTCTCCTCTGTCTCTCCCGGGGAGGGACAGAGGTAAAACTTGTTTTGGCTCAGGGAGAGGACGGAATGGTTCTTTTGTTCTTAGCCTTCACTGTCCTCCCTCTGATTATCCGCAAGCGGATAATCTGTCTCCCTCCAAAGGGAGACAGTTCTCTAACCAAAACTAGAATTTAGAACTTCTAATCCAAGTATCTGATCTTGCCCAACTTTCTTTGAAGGCAGTTTCCAATTCTTCATCCGTTTTACCTTGTCCTTCTAGTGCTTTCAATAATCCGAAATAGCTCCAGCCGTTGTTGGGGTGATCTATCAATTCCGCACGATATACGGCTTCGGCTTCTTCATATTTGTCGATGGAAAGTAGCGCGGATCCCAGCCAATGTCGGGCGGCAAAAGGGAGTGGCTCTGGTTCATCATAATCTAAAGAATCTTCAATCATCGTAGCTCTTTCAAAGGAAGCAATTGCAGCTAGAGTATCACCTTTCGCAAGATGAATTTCTCCTTCTAGAATTCCTCCTACCGTTCCTAATAGCTTCTCAGCTGAGTGAAATCTAAAACGAGCTTCAGAGGTATCAGCTGCCGCAAGTACTTTCTCTAAGTAATTATCCGCCATGCGACTATCTCCATCTTTTAATCGAGCGTAACCCATCGAAAAATCCCACATTCCTGCATGAACTGCATGTGTAGGTCGTTCTGAAACACGAAGTACTTCATCAAATCTTCCGAAGCGAATTAGAGTCAAGACTTCGTACACATTGTTGCCCGTCAGCTTGGTGTAATCTCGTCCTGCTTGTGTTGCTACTCCACTTTGACCATCCATAGAAGCAGCAAATGCCAGCATATGTAAATTATGACTCGGATAAATCGCAAATCCCTCTCCCACTGACGCTTTCTGATCAGAATGCCACGCCATTATGTTAGCACGAACCGCATCACCCCAACGTCCGATTTCTGCAAAAGTGTGAGACGGCATATGATTAATGTGACTTGCACCCGGAATCGAAGTACCAATAAACTCTGCACACGCTTCTGCCTTTCCTGGATCTGTAGTGGATTCAGTAGCATGAATGTACAAATGGCAGGCACCAGGATGTTTTATGTCTTTTTCTAAAATCTCTTCCAATACTTGGTGTAATTGCTGCACATCAGGATCATTGATATCCCTATTTCCTCTTCTTGGCTCCAGCAAAAACAATGATTCTGCATAAAAAGTAGCGGCGTCTAAATCTTCTGGAAAAGCGCGGTGGACTTCCTGCATTGCTTTGGAATAGGCTGAATCCTGAACAGACCGAATTTCAGGCTTAAAATCTTCTACATAACGAACCGACATTGCTTCGATAAAGGCTTTCTCATTTTCATTTGCATAGCCTTCATCAGCTAATTCAACCGCTTTCTGAATAGCTGCATAAGCTCGTGGAGCCTCATCTTTTCTCATTGGTCCGTTTAGATAGGAACCCCAAGCCCAAGCTTCTCCCCAATAACAAATCGCGCAGTTTTGGTCTGCTTTTTGAGCTTCGCGGAATGAACGCGCAGCATCTTCTTTAGTAAAGGCATACATCATCTGAAATCCTTGATTGAAATACTGCTGAGAAAGTTCGTTATCGGATGATATGGGGCGTTCAAACTCTCCTAGTGCTTTGGAAAACAAAGGAAATGGTTCATCAAATTCTGGAGGGTATGTTAGTTCGGTATCTTGTGCAAAAAGAATCGATGAAAAAATTATAGCAATAAATGCTACAGATATTGTTCTTCTAAACATCAGTTATATTTTATTAAGGCTTCGTCTGAATATTACTATTTATTACGTTCAAGAATTATCAAAGTAATGTCATCACTTTGAGGTTCTCCATTTGTAAAACTTACAAGATCATTCAATAGATCAATCATCATATCGAATGGAGATTTATGTTTATTGGATAAGAGCCACTCTTCAAACCGTTCATCTTCAAAAAACTCTCCTTTAGTATTTTGAGCTTCGGTAATTCCGTCAGAAAACAGAACTAATTTATCACCTGGATTTAAATTTATCGTCTCTTCCTCAAATTCTACAGGATCCATAATACCCAACATAACTCCACCAACTTTCAGTTCTTCTAATCGGTTTTCATTTGTTCGAATTATCAATGGATTATTGTGACCTGCATTAACATAGGTAAACGTATGGTTTTCAGTATTTAACGTTCCATATACGGAAGTAATAAATTTATCGATTGGTGAGTCTTCATAGATCAATTTATTAACTTTTTGCATCGACTCACTTACATCGAATTCATTTTCTACATGAGATCTTAATGATGCTCTCATCGTAGCCATCAATAAAGAAGCAGGAACTCCTTTCCCGCTTACATCCGATACTGTAAATCCCCAGTTAGAAGTTTGAGGGATTTTAATGTAATCATAATAGTCACCGCCAACACTTTTCGCTGTTCTACTACATCCTGCTACACTATAGTTTAATATATTTGGAGTTTCTTTAGGCCAAAATCCAGATTGAATATTCCTTGCTACTTGCAATTCCTTTTCAATTCTCTCCTTTTCTATTAATTGTTTTTGTAACATCGCATTTTCAATTGCAATAGCTACTTGGTTAGCTAATGCTTGAAAAATTGGAACTAATTTTTTATCAAAGTCTTTGCCAGCTTTTTTGTTTATAGCCTGTAATGTTCCTATCAAAATTCCATTATGGTTTATAAGCGGTACGGAAATCAAATTACGAGTAATAAAGCTTTTCGAATTCGTAATTTCTCCCTTAAAACGAGAATCCGCTTGTACGTCATTTACCACTACTGATTTCTCATTTTGAGTGACCCATCCAACTATCCCATGATCTGATGGAATACTTTTTCCTGAGATTTCTGCTGTAGCAGGCCCTGTAGGTACACTTAGAGTAAGTTTAGTTCGATCTTTAGATAGAATGAACATTGAACTAGCTTCAGAATCCATCATAACTTTTGTAGATTCCATTATTTCTCTTAATAGAATTTCTACCTCAAGATTAGAGTTAATCTTGCCAATTAAACTCATTAAAAGATTAAGCTTATTAAGCTTTATATCATCGTTATTACTCATAGTTCCAGCCCCTTTTCCTTTCAATTCTTTACGAATCTCATTGATTGTCGTTGATGTCTTGACATAGGTTTTAAATCAACCTTTAGCTCTGGATCGTATGATGTCCCATCTAGGATTTCAATTGCCATATTTGAATTAGGTTCATAAATTCGGAAATACCCAACAGGCGGGTTATCGATCTTCCACAAATAATTTTGGCTATTTCTAACTTCAAGATTATAGCTTAAATAACCTATTTCCTCTCTTTCATTTGCATAATTTCTTCTAAAAACTTTGATCAAGTAAAGCTCTTCTGTTTTAGAAGTTCCAACAAATTGAAATTCACATTTATCATCTCCTTCATGTTCGATAACAATATTGGTTGGTCCAAAGGTAACGTCACGACCTCCATATACTTCAGTTTTACAAGCCAAATAAGCGTTTATAAAACCTCCCATAATTTTATAATAATCATTTCCGTATTTATTAATTGGTTCTAGTCCCTCACCGGTATGCTCTACTGAGAATAACATATCTTGACTCCAATCACTCCAAACTCCATTCACTTGAGCTCTTATCTTCCACAACCATCCAGTAAGAAATTCGTTTTTTATGCTCGTTGTAGCATTTATGTAATCATAATTTGAACGGTTTACAGTAGTTCTGAAAAACTCGCCTCCGTTCGTATATCCAATAACTAATTCATATTGAGTTGCTCCAGAAACTGGAAACCAATTAAAAGACCATTTAAGACCAGTATTTAGTCCATTTGGTAATACGGCATTTTGTGTAGGAAAATTTGGATTAGGTACTGTTACCACAGTTCGTGCTGGCTCAACGTTGAAGTAGAATAATTCACTCCATAACCCAATTTTACCATCAACTGCTGCTCTTACTTGCCAAGACCAACCATTCAAATTACTAGATAGTATGGGTACAGTTTGATTATAAACGTATTTTGATTCTCTAACATGATAATCAAATACGTTTTGTTGAGAAGGATTATTTAACCTAATCTCGTAGGTTTGAGCTCCAGGAATATCTGACCAATCAAAAGTCCAAGTATAATTGGTTGAATTATTTGGAGAAACACTTGAAAGCAGAGCACTGGTTTGTGGGTGATAAATTGTTGGGGCTGGAATTTTTTCCTCTAAATAAATGGTATGAGGTGAACTCCATTCTCCCCAAGTCGTACTATTTCCTGCGCGCACCCACCACCCCCAAGGTCTTTCCATTGCTCTCGCAGTGAGGTCTTTCGTAAAGGTATATGAAAAATTTGATGTGCTTACATAGGTATTAACTAATCGATCTTCTTTATTGGCATTCTCAATTAATATCTGATATCTAGTAGCATTTGGAATATCTGGCCAATCAAAATCCCAAGTCACTCCTACTCCATGATTCATTATTAATCCATTTACTGGAGTTCCAAGAACTACTTTTCCAATCTGTTGACGTGCCGTTGCTGGACTTACTAAAACCAAACAACATGTTATTACTATACTCGTAATAAATAAACCTACCCTTAATTTATTATACAAAATACCCCTTTTATTTTTTTTAAATAGCCAATTGAACTTACAGTTTCAAATTATATCACCCAAAAAGAATTAAAGGAATATTCATAAGAATTTATTCGATTAGTTTTTTTATAAACGAAAAAAAGTAGTCTAATTTTACTTTTTTTTTGAAAACTTTAAATTTTAAATCCATCTAATTATATGTGAACATAGAACACAAGATTCCATGTTCAATAAGTAAACAGTTCGAAATCATTCGTTAAACTCTTACCTTGGTATTATGAAAAAGGATGTTATTTATATTAAAAACATGGTTTGTGGACGATGTATTAAGGTTGTCCGTGATGAATTGGAAAAGCTCGGTTTCAATATTATAAGCATAGAATTAGGGAAAGTTGAGTTTACTTCTCCTCAAGTGATAAATGAAACAAAACTCAATTCCATGTTAGAAAAAGAAGGTTTTGAACTTATTGATGATGAAAGTAAAAGAATCATAAATCGAATTAAAACAACCATTATTAAGCAACTTCACCACGAAGTGAACAAAGATGTTCATATAAATCTTTCCAGTTTTTTAGAAAAAGAACTACATAAAAGCTATTCATATTTAAGTAGCCTATTTTCGAAAATTGAAGGGCGCACCATTGAGAAATATGTTATTCAGCAACGCATTGAACATGTTAAAGAGCTTCTTGTTTACGGAGAAAAAACCATTAGTGAAATAGCTTGGGAATTAGGCTATAGCAGTGCTCAGTACTTATCTAACCAGTTTAAGTCAGAAACTGGGCTCTCTCCTACTCAGTTTAGAAAGTTGATTGGTAGCTCTCGGATGCCTCTAGATAAGGTTTAGGGAAGAGATCATACTCTAAAGTCATCCAGAGCGAAAGCAAAGGATCTGCAAAATTAGTTAATCGTGCAGATTCTTCGGAAGTATCCTCAGAATGACTTGATGCGCAAAATCCTACACATCTTATCTTAAATTCTATAAGGGATTGATCCATTGAATTCTTCATATTGGGATCAAATAATGAGAAGACTATGACGCATACATATAAAATTCAAGGAATGAGCTGCAATGGTTGTAAAAATCATGTACAGCAAGCACTCAGTAACGTTGTTGGAGTAAATGATGTTTCTGTTGATTTGGAGAAAGAAGAGGCAGAAATCGATATGAGTTTCCATTTGAGTATTTCAATGTTTCAGGATGCTTTAAGAGAAGCTGGAGGACAGTATTCTATTCATTCCGTTGAAAATCACTCAAATCATGATCACTCCCAGCAAAAACACAAACATCCTAAGAAACAAGGTTCAGGCACGGGGAATTTTTACTGCCCAATGCAATGCGAAGGCGATAAAATGTATGATGAACCCAGTGACTGTCCAGTTTGTGGGATGGATTTAGTGGAAGAAGTAAGTATGAACTCCTCTACAGGTTCCACTCAATATACTTGCCCGATGCATCCTGAAGTTGTACAAGTTGAACCTGGCTCTTGTCCTAAGTGCGGAATGGAACTTGTTCCTAAACAAGCCGATGTATCAGCTGAGGAAAAAAAATTTAAAGGACTTCTAAAAAAGTTCTGGATTGCAGTAGCTTTCACTCTACCCATCTTTATCATTGCCATGAGTGATATGATTCCGGAGAACCCTCTATTTAAAGTGATGGATGTAAATTATTGGAATTGGATTCAATTCGGTCTTTCACTCCCTGTTGTATTTTATGCTACTTGGATGTTCTTTGAACGTGCTTGGCGTTCCATAATCACTTGGAACCTAAACATGTTTACACTCATTGGGATTGGAGCCGGTGTTGCGTGGATATTCAGTGTGTTTGCTTTATTATTTCCTGATTTCTTCCCAGATCAATTTAAAACTGATGCCGGAACGGTTCATTTATATTTTGAATCTGCTACGGTAATTTTAACGCTTGTATTACTAGGACAAGTACTTGAAGCTCGGGCTCACTCAGAAACCAACACTGCGGTTAAAGAGTTAATGAAATTAGCCCCAAATAAAGCTATTCGTTTGAATGAAGATGGTTCGGAAGAAGAAATTCATATGGATGAAATCCAGAAAGATGATCACCTAAAAGTAAAACCCGGTGAGAAAATCCCTGTGGATGGAACTATTATTGAAGGTGAAAGCTCTGTTGATGAATCTATGATTACAGGAGAGCCAGTTCCTGTTGAGAAATCAAAAAATGATTCCGTGAGTTCAGGAACCATTAATGGGAATAGTAGTTTTGTTATGAAGGCTGAGAAAGTCGGAGATGAAACTCTCCTTTCTCAGATTGTAGATATGGTTAACAAGGCAAGTCGAAGCCGCGCTCCTATTCAAAATCTTGCAGATAAAATCTCCAGTTACTTTGTACCTGCTGTTATTGCAATATCTACCATAACCTATGGAGTTTGGTTTTTTTGGGGACCTGAACCTGCTCAAGTTTATGCATTAGTAAATGCCATTGCAGTGTTAATTATAGCTTGCCCATGCGCCCTAGGACTCGCAACACCCATGTCAGTAATGGTTGGAGTTGGTAAAGGAGCTCAGAATGGAATTTTAATCAAAAATGCAGAAGCTTTAGAAGGCTTTAGCAAAATTGATACACTCATCATTGATAAAACTGGAACCATCACCGAAGGAAAGCCATCTGTTGAAAACATAATAACGCTGGAAGGATTTAATGAGAAAGCGGTACTTCAATTTATAACCTCATTGAATAATGAAAGTGAACATCCCCTTGCTCAAGCAATGGTTTCATATGGAAAAGACAAAGAAACAGAGCTTCTTAAAGTTTCTGATTTTAAATCAATAACCGGAAAAGGAGTACAAGGAAATATCGATGGAAAAGAGATTAAACTTGGTAACCAGAAGCTAGTTGAAGGAGCAAAAGAAGAAGCTTCAAAATATCTAAAATCTGGTAAAACCGTTTCTTGGTTATCAATTGATGATAAGGTTGCTGGATTTGTTGTGATTTCAGATGCAATTAAAGAATCGAGCAAAAAAGCTATCAAAGAGCTTCAAGAAATAGGAATTGAAGTAATTATGCTAACGGGAGACAATCCACAAACAGCAAAAGCAGTTGCAGACGAAGTAGGATTGGATTCTTTTAAAGCCGAATGTATGCCTAAAGATAAAATAGATGAAGTAGAGCGTCTTCAAAAGGAAGGTAGAAAAGTAGCAGTAGCCGGAGACGGAACTAATGATGCCCCCGCCCTTGCTCAATCTGATATTGGAATCGCGATGGGAACCGGAACCGATGTAGCGATAGAAAGTGCCTCGATTACCTTAGTAAAAGGCGATTTACATGGAATTGTAAAAGCATATCATTTAAGTGACGAAGTGTTGAAGAACATCAAACAAAACCTGTTTTTTGCACTCATTTATAACACCGTTGGAATTCCTATTGCTGCAGGAATTCTTTTCCCAATCTTTGGAATCTTACTTTCTCCAATGATTGCTGCACTGGCCATGAGTTTTAGTTCAGTTTCTGTAATTGGAAATTCGTTGAGATTAAAAACATCTGAAATTTAACAATGAAACGTTATCGTTAGAAAAAAACTTTCACTATCATCTGAATGATGAACTTTAAAAATACATATCAATCTGTATCTGCTTTTTTAGTCCTGATTCTTTTCTTAGGAATAGCGATACCCGTCTTTGTAGCAACAGGGATGATGGAGCATTGTTCTTCGATGATGGAAATGCCTGTATCTTCTAAACACGATCATCATGAAATGATGATGGCAGAACATATGACTGAATCTAAAGATTGTTGTATGGATTCTGGAATGAAGCAACCTCATCCGGCACCTACATCAAGTTCGAGTATTGGTTCTTGTGATATTTTGATAGATTGTAATTGTGATGTATCAGTTATTGCAGCAAAAAATGAAGCTTTTATTACTCAGAAAACAAAAGTCCCTTCGTTTTTTACAAAAGAATTAATAGAAGAACTTACTTTTGATCTCTCTGATCATATTCCTCCTCCTTTAATTTATTCCAGTTCTTATTCTCCTCCGCTTCTCTTTCTTACTAATGAGTCTTTGCTGATTTAGAAAACTCTACTCTAGAATTGATCAATTCTGATCTCTTATAAAAAGACTGTTATACAGTCATTCTCAATAATTATTCTAAATCTACGCAAATACTATGAAATCAGCTTTCATATTCATTTCATTTTTCTTGATAAACCAATCAATTTATGCTCAGGAACTAGTTCCAAAAGATAAAGGAGATAGCCTCATTTATCACCTAACTATAGATTACAATGAGGTAAATATTACTGGAAAGGATGTTGCAGCAATGACCATTAACGGAGAAATACCAGGTCCTATTCTTCGTTTTAAAGAAGGAAAACATGCTGTAATTAAGGTTACAAATAAAATGGATGTTGAGACTTCCGTACACTGGCATGGACTACTTCTACCAAATTATATGGATGGTGTTCCTTATTTGACAACTCCACCTATTGGTCCTGGAAATACACTTACCTATGATTTCCCACTTATACATTCAGGGACTTATTGGTTTCACTCGCATACTGGTTTACAGGAGCAAAGAGGTGTTTATGGCAGCATCATAATCGAACCAAAAGAGAAAACATTGGATTATGATCACGATTTAATTCTTTTACTCTCTGATTGGACAAATGATAATCCAAATAATGTATTGAAGAACCTTAAAAGACATAATGATTGGTATTCTGTAAAAATAGGAAGTGCGCCATCTCTTCTTAATTCTCTTAAAAGTGGAACACTTAAATCGCAGCTAAAACTTTGGAGTATGAAAATGCCTGGAATGCATATTTCAGACATTCCATATGATGCTTTTTTAATAAATGGTAAAGAGGAGCAAATATACGATCAATTTAACCCTGGTGATAAAGTTCGTCTTCGAGTAATTAATGCAGGAGCATCATCCTATTTCTGGTTAGCTTTAGGTGGGGGACATTTAAATATTGTATCAGCAGATGGTAATGATATACAGCCAGTTCATGTCCCAAAAGTGCTTATTGGACTTGCAGAGACCTATGATTTTATTGTAGAAATAAAAGAAGGCAAAAGTCTTGAGTTCAGAGCAACTGCTCAAGATGTAACAGGTTCAGCTTCAGCTTATTTAGGAACTGGAGAAAAAGTATTTGCTATAGATATCCCTTTTCCTAATTACCAAGAGCTAGGCGCTCAAATGGCGCAAATGCACGGTGATGAAGATCACAACATGTCACTAGAAGCTAATGAAACTGGAGTAATGACAAAAATGGATCACTCAGCAATGCAAATAGATGAAATGGATCATCGTATGATGAATCATCAGGAAGGGTTGGAATCTGGTGAACATGAAATGAATCATGAACAGCATATGCAAGAAGGAATGCATCAGGAAGAAAAAGAAGAAAGTGAACACGCTGGACATGAAATGAATTCTAATGAAGAAAGTTCAGGCACCACATTGGATATGCGACATTCCCTACATGAAATGAACAACGACCCCACCGCCCCAATGATGATGTGGAATTCGGGATTTAGCAACTCGATTTTAAAGTCACAAGAAAAAACAACAATTCATTCAAGTGATTCATTAAGAAGTCTAACGTTTAATCTCACTGGAAATATGTGGCGTTATACATGGAGTATCAATGGGAAAACACTTTCTGCTTCGGATAAAATCAAAATAAAAAAAGGTGAAGTCGTAAGAATCACGTTAAATAATACTACCATGATGCACCACCCAATGCATCTTCATGGACATTTCTTTAGAGTATTAAACGGACAAGGTGAATATGCACCTCTCAAGCATACAGTAGATGTTCCTCCTATGAGCCGAGTAACTATTGAGTTTGAAGCTAATGAAGAAAAAGATTGGTTTTTCCATTGCCACATACTTTATCACATGAAAACAGGAATGGCACGAGTTGTTAGTTATGAAGGTAGTGAAAGAGATTCAAGATTAGCTCCTTTTCCTTATGCTATGATTAATAAAATGGATAAAAAATGGTATACCTGGGGGACTTTTGAAGGCTCAAGTCAGTTCGGTAGTTTTTCTTTAATTCATACAAACACCAACAATCAAATCAATCTAATGGCTAAATATGGTTGGAACAAAAAATATGAGTTTACATTCGATTATGAGCGATTTACTGGAGAGTACTTTAGAATTTATGGAGGTTTGAAATCAGAAAACGAACTAAAAAATTCAGTTGATAAGCATGATTTAGTTGGTCGACTAGGAATGCGATATCTGCTATGGTATATACTTGATACAGATATTAGTTTAGATCATAAACTCCGACCTGAAATTGGGCTTAACACGCATATTCCAATTACTCAAAGATTAATGTTTACAGGGCATCTTGAAGGAAAAATTCATTTAGATTCTATTAATGATTTTGAAGTTATTTTTATAAGCGGTTTCGAATATTTAATGAACAAGAATCTCTCATTAATCGGTAGTTATGATAATCGATTTGGATTAGGTGGAGGATTTAGCTGGAAATTTTAAAAACAACTTGTTATAACATTTATGGAATATTCACAATTGTTAGTTACAATGAGCTATGACCACTAAGCAAAAAATCCTTCGATTAATTGGCGTATGCATTTTGTGTACAGCACTCATTACTGGAATTGTATTACTGGTTCAATATTTCACAACCTAACCACACTATTATGAAAAAGAATATGGGCTCCGCTGACCGAATTATTAGAGTATTCATTGCTTTGGTAATTGCCACTTTGTATTTCATGGAAATTATTTCCGGAACCGTAGCTATTGTACTGGGAGTATTAGCTGTTGTTTTCTTTTTAACAAGCTTAGTAAGCACTTGTCCGCTCTACATGCCGTTTGGACTTAGTACGTGCAAAACAGAAGAAGCTAATTAGATAAATTTTCCTTTTTTCGTCATCCCGGACTTGATCAGGGATCTTACAAGGTTTTAAAAAGTACCTTTTTAGATTAGTTTGACTAAATCTTAATCTTAAGATTTTGAAACAAGTTCAGAATGACTTTATGGTATAAATTCAATCAAAACTTCCTAATCACATTTACGCCATCTCTAACAGGCAGAAGGACTTGCTCCACCCTTTCGTCATTTGCCACAAGTCGATTAAACTCCGCAATGGCTTCTGCCTTAGCATCTTCGGGATTTAAAACCGTTCCATCCCATAGCACATTATCTGCAATAATAAGTCCACCTGATTTTAACATTGGTAGAACTTTCTCAAAATAAAAAGAGTATCTAAGCTTATCTCCATCCAGATAAACTAAATCGAAATTTCCTTCAAGTTCATCAATGGTTTCCTGTGCATTCCCTCTAATCATTTTGATTTTTGAACCCACTTTAGAACCATCAAAATGCTTTTGGGCTAAGTTTTGATAGCGAAGATTCATTTCTAGTGTAATTACTTCACCGTATTCTGGTAAGGCTTCAGCCATCATTATGGCAGAATACCCTGTAAAAGTTCCGATTTCTAGAACCCGCTTTGCTCCTGATATCTTAATTAGCATTTTTAAAAGCTGACCGACAACCCTGCCACTAAGCATATCAATATAATCTAGCTCTTTATCACTAGATGTAATCAGATTTTTAATATCGTTTGATTCGGGCGTAGTATGCTCTTCCGAATATTGATCTATATTAGGATCTGTTATGGGAACGACCTGTTTACCTCTATGCTTCTTCATGATTGTAAGATAAGATGTTAAGCACTATCATCACCAAAAAAAGTATTCATGAACTTTATTCCTGCAAAAGAATCTAAATTTATACTCTGGTTTTTTGATTGGTATACCCGTTTTTTAGTCTGGAGAAGATTTAAGAGCGCTTATATCAACCAAGAGTATTACCCCAATAAGGATTCGAAAACCGTCTATTTCATGAATCATAACTATTGGTGGGATGGTTTACTACCTCTTTATTTGAATAGGAAATTCTTTAATCAAAAAGCTCGCGCCTTAATGGAGGACAATCAAATGAGGCAATACCCTTTCTTCTCTAAAATTGGAGCATTTTCTATCAACCTTGAGAATGTAAAGTCTTCGATTAAGTCCCTAAGATATGCCATAGAATCTATGACTAGAGATAACTCTTGCCTGTTTGTTTATCCTGAAGGAAAGTTGACACCTGTTTCAGATTCGAAACCTAAATTCAAAGAAGGACTCTCATGGATGTATCAAAAAATGGACGGTATTGATTACGTTCCAGTAGCTCTCTATATCGATTATTCTAAAAGTAACAAACCCGATCTTTTTATCTCAATAGGTAAATCAGTTAAACCCAATAAGTCATTAACTAAGAGTGAATTAACAAATATATTTGAATTAGAAATTCATGATTTATTATCCGCTTTAAAATCTAATAGTCAATAACCAATCGCCACTTAACGCTATTTATTCTCTACCATGTCCACTCATAGAACATCTTAGATTTTTGAACCCAATGAGGCTTTTCATTCATAAATCGTAATCGCATTCGAACCATCCACCAATATTTTTCATCGTAAATCTTTTCTGGTTCAATAAATTCTGAAATACCTGTTGAGGCTTGAGTTTTACCTTCCTGTATCATAACCACATCACTCAAATAGCGTTGGTAAAAAGGACCATTATCAATAGGCTTCCTTTGCTGTATAGCTACTTTCGAACTTCCAGAAAATAATTCAATCTTTCGAGCAACATTTAGACCAAATAGGCTCTTTTCGTAAGCATCGAGTTTAATTGATGAGAACTTCTCCATAACCTTCTGTCCATCATTCGAAATAAGCCAAGCTTCATGTTGCTCATTCCCATCTAGTCCATTCATTACATAATAGATCAATGTAGAATCTTTGAAATGAAATCGTCCCCAATACCAGTCTTTAAAACTGTCTTTCATAGGTTCATAACCGGTATTATGGTCATGATAGCCTGCTCCGGTAAAGATAATATTTCGATCGTGTGCTTTTCCTTTCAACTTTATAGAGCCATTTACTTTTGCTTTAGGTTGAAGCAGATTCCAGAAATGCTTTTCTTTTTCTGATTGATCTTCAAGTAAACCCTCTGACAAAGCTTTAGAAGTGAATTTCAGATTAGCATTAAGTGAATGCCCAGATTCAAGAGTTTGCACAAGTAATAACTCGTACCCAAGATTCCCATCAACTTTAGTTCTCTTAAAGAAATTACTCCCTATTGATCCCGTTTGTTCATCTTCATCCCAATTAAATCTATTTTCGCCATATTCCAAGAAACTATAATACTCCGCCTTCCCCCGATTATATACAGAAATACTAATTGCAGGAAACTTACTAGGCATTCCATTTTCTGAGTGAATATATTTAGGAGAAAAAGGGTTTCCTTGATAGAAAATAACAACAAATCCCCATTCATTATCTGCGCTTAACGCATCAAAATACCACCATTCATACCCTTTTGATGGTTTGTTGGGATCAATTTGCTCGTCATTTAGTTTAGTTGAAATGTTCATACACAAATAAACGGTTACTTAACGTGTCCGTCAACCATTGGATTAGTACCTTTCGTTCATTATGATTTACTTCCTGTACTTCGCTTTACTTTACTTATTCATTACTTCAGCTGTGCTGATAAGGAATTGGTTTGAGTTTAAGGGATTGATCGATACTTCCCCAAGTACAGATACAATTCAACCATTTGTAAGTATTTGTATTCCTGCTAGAAATGAGGAAACAGTAATTGAACGATGTGTAACCAGCGCATTAAAACAAGATTACCCTAACTTTGAAGTATTAGTACTTGATGACAACTCAACAGATAAAACAACTGAAATTCTAAGCCAGCTTTCTGGTATCATAGCGAATTTAAAACATCTTAAAGGTGCTCCTAAGCCCGATGATTGGTTAGGGAAACCTTGGGCTTGTCATCAGCTTTCAGAAGCTGCTAAAGGCAAGGTACTAGTTTTTATTGACGCAGATGTCTGGCTAGATCCAGAGACATTAATTAAAACGGTTGCAATTCTTAAAGAACAAGACGCAGTAACAATTTGGCCTCAGCAGAAATTGGAAACTTTCTGGGAAAATACGATTGTGCCTCTAGTCTATTTTGCATTGTTTACTTTACTTCCTTCAAAGTATGTTGAGCGCTCTCCTCGATGGATGCCCTCGCTCTTCGATTCTTTTTTTAGACCAAGATTTGTAAGTGCTTGTGGCCAGTTTTTTGCATTTAATAAATCTACTTATCAAACAATAGATGGACATAGAAGCGTAAAGGATCGAGTTGTTGAAGATGTTGAATTAGCTAAGAATTTAAAGTCTCATAATTTCAAGCTTCAAATGTTCCATGGTATTAATTCTGTCTATTGCAGAATGTATTCAAGTCATTCCCAAATCTGGAATGGGTTTAAAAAAAATTTTCTAGCTGGATTTGGGAATATATTCGAGTTCGTATTTATGGGAATAGTTCATTTCTTTGTCTTTTTATTCCCTTTATATACGTTAATTCAAAGTTTAATTTCCCAACAAATCCAATTAATAATACTTTCGGTAATAACAATATTAATAGTCTACTTTCAAAGGATTGCTCTTTCAATTCGATTCAAATGGAACATCTGGTTTACTTTTCTTCACCCAATATCTGTGCTTTGGTTTCAGATTCTCGCTCTTGTTTCTTTAAAAAATAAGCTTATTGGAATTAAGAATTCTTGGAAGGGAAGAGAAGTCTAAAAATCTCGTAAAATCATTCGGAATTAAGTTTCATTTTGTTTGTCAGTTAAACATATTGCAATTAATGAAACTATTGATCGAGAAATATCTGAAATACCTTCAGGTCGAACGAAATTCCTCCCCTCACACTATTACGTCTTATAAAAATGACTTGGATTCTTTTCTCGAATTCTGCTCTATTCAAATGGATACAACGAAAGAAAATATAGATGTTCAACACATCACAAGGCTAACAATCAGACTTTGGCTTGGAGAACTATCGGAACAAGGCTTAGCTAAAAGTTCTATTGCTCGAAAAGTCGCTGCATTACGGTCTTTTTTCAAATACATATTTAAACGTGGACACATCACTAAAAATCCTGCTCACCTTCTTATTGTACCAAAAAAAGATAAAACATTACCTAAAACTGCTACAGAAGATGACTTAGTAAGAATGCTAGAGAATGTGAATATTGAAACTATTAGAGGTCTTCAAGATCGTGCAATATTAGAAGTATTTTATGGAACAGGAATTCGTGTAAGCGAATTAACTGGGTTAAACCTTACCGACCTAGATTTACGAGCTGGGCAAATCATGGTTCGAGGAAAAGGAAATAAAGAACGAATTGTTCCATTAGGGAAAACAGCTCGCGATATCCTTGCTGATTTTGTTAAAAAGAGAATTGAACTTTATGGTTCTAGAACAAATTCTGACGCTAGAAAAGCATTATTCCTAGCTGCAAGTGGACAACGTGCTTATGTTAGAAGTATTCGCTATATGGTTGAAAAATATTTAAGTAGAGAAAGTGAAGTAACCCAAAAAAGTCCACATGTGCTTCGCCATAGTTTTGCAACACACATGCTAAATAACGGAGCTGACATCAGGCTTATTAAAGAATTTTTAGGGCATGCTAGTTTAGCTGCCACTCAGGTTTATACACATACCAGCGTCGAGAGACTCAAAAATGTATACGAACAAGCACATCCAAGAGCAAAAACATAAAAAAAGGAATATTTATGAATATTAGATTTACAGCACGCCATTTCGACGCAAGTACGAGTTTAAAAAATTACAGTGAAGATGCAGTAACAAAACTTGAACAATTTTATGATCGTATTGTAAGCTGCAGCATAGTATTAGAGCCTACTGCTGATAATGATAATCCACAAAAAGCTGAGATTATTATTCAAATTCCAAACAAAGTATTAACAGCATCTGAATCAGCTCCTAAATACGAACAGGCAGTTTTAGCTACTGTTGAGAATCTATCTCGACAATTAAAGCGATATAAAGAAAAGAAATACACCACATACTAAACTCATGCCATTTACTCCCCAGCCCGCCATTCCTATTAAGGATAAGATTACAGTAAGTTATTTGGTTAGCCGTCTTCAAGAACGTGTTCATATTAACTTAGTTGCTTGTGCAGCAGGTGATTGTGCAGATCATCGATTTGTTACGGAAGCTGATTTGAACCGCCCTGGATTGGCATTGGCTGGGTATTTAAAATTGTTTACTTACCAACGAATACAAGTAATCGGTAATACAGAAACTCAATTTTTAGAGAATCTTACTAAAGATGAGCAAAAAAAAGCATTTCGTATCCTAACTCAATATGAACTACCTGTAATATTTTTAACAGATGGTAATATACTTCCCGATTATCTTTTAGAAATCTCTGAAAAAGCTGGTATTCCAATATATACCACACCATATGAAACTACTCGTTTCATGTTTCTTTTAAGAGATTTCCTTGATGATCAATTTGCACTTCAAACTATGGTACATGGTGCTATGGTTGATGTTTATGGCATTGGTATTTTAATTGTTGGTAAATCGGGAATTGGAAAAAGCGAAGTTGCATTGGATCTTGTTGAAAGAGGTCATCGACTTGTAGCTGATGATGTTGTAATGCTAACCCAAAAAAGTAGTGTTTTAATGGCTTCTGCCACTCAAATGAGTAAGCATTTTATGGAAATAAGAGGTCTGGGCATAATTGATGTAATGTCTATGTTTGGGATACGCTCTATACGCTATCAAAAACGATTAGAAGTTGTTATGGAACTTACCCTTTGGGATGATACCGAAGATGTAAATAGAACAGGTCTTGACCATGATACTCTCAATATTCTTGATTTGGAATTGCCTTACATTAAACTTCCAATTACCCCAGGTAAAAATATTACCGTTATTGCAGAGGTAATTGCTATGAATCATCTTCTAAAACATTATGGCTATGATCCCGCAATAGCATTTCAAGAACGAATACAGTCGAGTATTGCAGAAAAAACGAAAGGAAATGATTCTGGATTAAAGAGAGCTATTGAATATTTTGAAGGAGATATGGAGTAACATTAGAGTTTAAAACTCCTCTTTGATGGACAATATGTAGTTACTAACTTCTGCAAGTTTGAAAAATTATTCTATGTCTTTACAAAACCACTACTATTACGACGAGTCTAAATGTGAGTTTATACCCATTACTTACAACCGTAAGGAACAGGTTATATACAACTTATCAATCTGGATTTTGACTGGTGTTGTTTTTGCTGGAATAGGAATTATCCTCTTATCAACAAAAATTGGCTCCCCTGCTGAACTTGCTTTAAAGGCTGAAAACGAGGCATTATACTCTCAACTTGAAGGTACTAAGCAATCTTTATTACTCTTAGATGACCAACTTGAAGAAATTGCACAACGTGATAATGACGTATATCGGTCTATTCTTGGTTTAAATGAAATCTCTCCTGATGAACGACTTGCAGGCATCGGTGGAACTGACCCATACGCCGGATTTGAAATATTTGAGGAATCTACTTCTGATCTATTGAAATGGACTGCTTCAAAAGTAGACAATCTCGAACGTAAGATTGGAATTCAAAACTTGAGTTTCGAGGAAATCAAAAATCAGTACAATAATAATAAAGAGAAGCTGACCCATATTCCTGCAATTAAACCCGGTAGTGGTATTTTCTTAAGTGGTTTTGGGCTTAGATACCATCCTATACTACAATATAGTCGCCCGCATAATGGTGTCGATTTCCGTGCTGACATTGGTTCACCTGTTTATGCAACTGGTGATGGTAAAGTTAAGTACGCAGGTAGAAAAGGAAATCTTGGTAAGATTGTAATAATAGACCATGGATTCGGATTCGAAACGTTATACGCTCATTTATCAACTTTTGATTCTAACATTAAATCAGGATCAATTGTTAAGCGTGGGCAAGAAATAGCTAAATCTGGGGATACGGGATTAGTTGAGGGACCACATTTACATTATGAAGTTCATCTTAATAAAAGAGCAGTAGACCCTCTATTCTATCTTTTCGCAGACACTTCACCTGAAGAGTATATGATGTTTAAGCAAATATCGGAGACGAACACAAACTCTCTTGACTAACTTAACCCCCAATTTGATGGGGTTTTTTATTGTATTTATTTTCATTTTTCAGCCTTCTGGTTTCTTTTCTTAAATGCTGAACTTAATACTCATACTTATTTATGAAACAATTTACCGTATTTATTGCCCTTATTTTTTTATCAATACCTATTTTTGCTCAATCCGTCCTCCCTACCTCACATCAAAATGATGCTGAAGCAATTATCAAAGCCTCAATTGAAGATGAAATTGGTTTTGAACGTTTAACGTACATGGGAGATATGTTTGGTCCAAGATTTAGTGGCTCTGAAAATCTTGAAGATGCAATTGATTGGATTGTTGAAGAAATGCGTTCTGATGGATTCGATAAAGTATGGACACAAGCTGTTAAAGTTCCTCATTGGGTTCGTGGAAATGAGTCTGTATCTCTTAATAGCCCAGTCAAAAGAAATTTACCAATGCTTGGATTAGGTGGTAGTATTGGCACACCAGCAGATGGGATTACTGGTGAAGTATTAGTTGTTAAAAGCTTTGAAGAACTGGAAAATCGTAGTGACGAAGCAAAAGGTAAAATCGTTTTATTTAATGTAAAGTTCACTTCTTATGGTCAAACCGTTACTTATAGAGTCAATGGAGCTTCTGAAGCAGCAAAACATGGTGCTATTGCTAGTTTAATTGCCTCTGTAGCTTCTTACTCCATTCAGACACCACATACTGGGGTTATGCAATATGAAGAAGGCATAACAAAAATTCCACATGCTGCAATTACTGTTGAAGACGCGCTACTTATGCAACGTTTATCAGATCGTGGTGAACAAATTGAAGTAACAATAAAAATGGAAGCAGAAACATTACCAGATGCAGATTCAAGGAATGTGATTGCTGAAATTACAGGTTCAGAATTTCCGGATGAAATAATTGTACTTGGTGGACATATAGATTCCTGGGATGTTGGTACCGGAATGATGGATGATGGTGGCGGGTCTGTAGCTTCATGGCAAGCATTGAAACTAATCAAACAGCTTGGTTTAACACCAAAACGAACTATCAGAGTTGTACTTTGGACAAACGAAGAAAATGGATTAGCTGGAGGAAATGAATATAAACGATGGGTTGAAGAAGATGAAAAATCTTTAGAAAATCATGTACTGGCTATGGAATCAGATGGTGGTGTTTTCGATCCAATTGGGTTTGGTTTTTCTGGAAGTGACGCTGCATTTAATATTCTTACTGAAATTGGTAAGACATTAAAAACAATAGAATCTGGCGTTGTAAGCAAAGGTGGTGGTGGGGCTGATATTGGTCCTTTAATGCGTTCTGGTGTACCCGGCATGGGATTACAGGTAGATGGAGAAAAATATTTCTGGTTTCATCATACAGATGCTGATACCATAGATAAACTTAATATTGATGACTTTAATGAGTGCGTGGCTACGATGGCTGTATTTGCTTATGGAGTAGCTAATTTAAACGAAACACTACCTAGAAAGTAATTTAATTGTAAAAGGTGAGTTCCATTCTACTCACCTCTTCTATTCTCTCTTAAATACTTATTGATAAGGCTATCTGAGGCTTTAATCGTTTTCTGAAGCCATTCGAATTTTAGCTGATCTTGATATTCTTGATCCAAATTCCAATCAACTTCACTTTTTTCGAGTCGGGTACGTAAATCATATAAACAGATTGCTGCACTAACCGAGATGTTATAACTTTCACTAAATCCATACATAGGAATTTTAACAAAACCATCTGCAAGTTCCTTAACCCTATCACTTATACCTCTTCTTTCTGTCCCAAAAACGAGCGCTGTCTTTTGGGTGATGGGTATGTCATTTAGGTTTTGATCTGTTTCATGGGGAGTAGTAGCTAAAACCGAATATCCTTGATCTTTAAGATTTTCAAAGCAATTTTTTATGTTATCTGCTTCGGGGTTGTTATATCTCTTAAGACTTAACCAATTATGAGTCCCCATCGATATCTGAGTATCAGAATCAAATTCAGTTTTATTCTCAATTAAATGAATATCCTGAATTCCAAAACCGTCGCAACTTCTTAAAACAGCATTCGCATTATGCGGTTTGTGTAAATCTTCGAGTACAATCGAAATATGATTTGTTCTATTTTCAATCACAGCATTTATAGTATCCCATCTCGATTCCGTTGTAAAACCTCTGAGGTATTCTATAAGTTCATTTCTTGTTTCTTTATTCATCGGAAATAAAAAAGGCTACCTCAAATGAGCTAGCCTGTAAAATTGAAGTCTTTTTAAGTTATTCACATCTGAATGTGAATCCTTTTTTTCTAATAGTTTCGATATAATCTACTTCAGAGTATTCTCTAATTTTCTTTCTCAAATAACTGATATATACATTGATATAATTGGTTTGAGTATCAAAATGAATATCCCAAACTTTTTCAGCTAATTCTTCTTGTGTAATAATTTTATTTCTATTTTTTAAGAAGTAGACGAGAAGATTAAATTCATTATTGGTGAGCTGAACTTTTTCATTATTGATTGAAAACTCTCTCTTCAATAAATCAACTTTAAGTTCTCCACAAGTAAGAAGCTGGTCGGTCGCAGATTCTGACCTTCGCTTAATTGCTTCCATGCGAGCAATAAGCTCTTCAGTATTAAACGGTTTGGTTAAATAATCATCAGCACCAACTTTTAGACACTTTACCTTAACATCGGTTTCTTGTTCACCAGAAAGTATAAGTACTGGTGTGGTAATATTTTTATCTCTGATACTCTTGCAAACTTCATAGCCATCTCCATCGGGAAGACCTAAGTCAAGAATTATCATGTCGAAATCTTTTGTTGTTGCTGAGCTTTCGCCCGAAACTGCGGTATCTTCAGTGTGAACAGTATTGCCATTATGCTCTAATACTGCTTTTACCAATGTGCGTACAGACGGGTCGTCTTCAACTACTAATATATTCATTCGCTAAATCCTAAAACATGCTGAGTAAGTTAACTCAATCGTAAGCATTTATATGCTTCCAATCAATAGATCGATTAGAATAATTTAACAAACATTAGAGAATATGAAAAACTAAATCTTAACCTATTCTCTTGTTTTGTTAATATTATTTATAAACCTTAAAATTTAAGTGATTCCAAATAATCGTGGGCGTTCTTTAAATTAAAAAAAGGATCGTCTGTTCGTTCATCCTCAACAAAATAGAATTGATATCCTGAAATTTGTTGATTTGCTAAAATAGTTTGAAAGTCGACGATACCAGTACCAACAGTGGTTTGATTAAGATCAACATCAGAATCTTTAACATGGAAAGCGGCGAATCGACCAGGGTATTTATTTATGATTTCCATTGGATCAGATTCAGCTTTAACAACCCAATACAAATCTAGTTGAAAATCTACATTCTCTGGATTTGTCCCTTCAAGTAATATCTCCAATGGAATTCGTCCATCTTCAGTAGGAATAAACTCAAAGTCATGATTATGATAGCCAAAACCAATGCCAGCTTCTTTAAATAATACTCCGATTTCGTTAAGATTCTTAGCTACAGCATCGTAATCTCCTCTAAATTCATTACCTAAATAAGGAATAATTAAATATTCCAATCCAGCTTTTTTTGCAGCTTCAATCATAATTGGAGCATCTTTAACAGTAAAATAAGAACTATGAGAGGAAATCAGCTTCATACCATGAGCCTCAACCGCCTTTTTATATTCTTCTGGGTCCATTCCATAAAGTTGCCCATCAGTTGATAATCCATATGCTTCAATGTAATCGAATCCAATTTCTGATAACACAGATAAGGTTGAATCAAAATTTTCTGAGAGTTGATTTCGAACGGAATAGATTTGAACACCTATGTTCTTCTCTTCTTTTACTGGTTCAGTTTTTTGCTCTGAACACGCAATACCGAGCATAAGCATTGAAATGGTTAGAGTAAGAAAACTTGAAGTTGAAATATTTTTTTTCATTTGAAATAAAATGAGTGGGAATAAAGTTTTTAGTTAATCAAAAAAGAATATAGTAATTCTTAGTAAAGTTGCCGAAAGCTTTCAATTCCATGATTGGGTTTTGAATTGAATCGTCTTACTTTCAGATAAAGAAATTAACTTAATTTACTGTACATGACTGCTGTTAGAAATAACTGGACCAAAGAAGAAATCTCTGAAATCTATAACACTCCATTACTTGAGCTAATCTATAAAGCTCAAACAGTACACAGAAAATTTCATGAAACTGGAGAAGTTCAAGTTTGCACCCTTCTTTCCATTAAAACTGGTGGATGTTCTGAAGATTGCGCCTATTGCCCTCAATCAGCCCGATATAATACAGGTGTAAACAATGAGAAGTTAATGCCCAAGGAAATGATTCTTGCGGCAGCAGAACGAGCTAAAGATGCAGGAAGTACTCGATTTTGTATGGGTGCTGCATGGAGAAGCGCCCGCCAGAATAAAGATTTTGATGAAGTTTTAGATGTCGTTTCTGGAGTTGCAGACTTAGGACTAGAAGTGTGTGCAACGTTAGGAATGCTTACTGATGATCAAGCGGCAAAATTAAAAGAAGCAGGCTTGTATGCGTACAATCATAACCTTGATAGCAGCGAAGATTTCTATAAAAAAATTATTACAACCAGAACCTACGAAGATCGTCTAGATACCATTAAGAAAGTTCAAGACAATAATATTTCCGTTTGTTCAGGTGGTATAGTTGGAATGGGCGAAACCCATGAAGACCGAATGGGACTTCTCTATACCCTTTCCAATTTAGATCAACACCCTGAATCTGTTCCTGTAAATGCATTAATTGCCGTTGATGGAACTCCAATGGAAGGTCAGCCAAAAGTACCAAGTTGGGAAATGGCACGTATGATTGCAACTGCACGAATTCTAATGCCAGAATCTATGGTTCGACTTTCTGCTGGTCGTGTACGTATGAGCTTTGAAGAACAAGCGCTTTGTTTTATGGCGGGCGCAAACTCTATATTTACTGGCGAAAAGCTTCTAACAACCGACAACAACGAGCTTGATGAAGACATGCATATGTTCGAGTTGTTCGGACTAAGCCCCCGCCCTGCTTACAAAAATGCCAAACCGGAGCATGTACCTGAAGTGGTTTAGGTAGATAATTTTGTAGCTATCTCATAAACAAGTATAAAACTAGTTCTAGAGTGTCTCCCTTCGGAGGGAGACCGAAATCACGCTTGCGGGATTTCAGAGGGAGGACAGTTTCGGCGCATAGTTAAGATACCGCCTTCACTTTCCTCTTCCTGAGCCAAAACAAGTTTTGGCTCTGTCCCTCTCCTAAGAGGGACAATCTTAATCCGTAAAAATTTATGCAGATATTAAAGATTGGACTACAGATTTTTTACTTATAACGAGAATTAGAGAAACACTAGGAAAATCCTTTTAATTCGACACTTCAGATTTCTCTATCCGTTCAAATTGACAAATAAGTTCTTTTATTTCTATTTCGTAAATGAATAATTCCTAATTCAATTACTTCACCACCCAAGTTTCTCCACCACTAATCAAAGCATCTAAGTCGGCTTCGCCTTGAGTGTCTTTGGCATGTTGAACTTGAGCTACAACTCCTTTGTCGTAGCAAGGCCGGTCAATCGCATAAAGAACGCCAAATGGACGTGGAAACTGAACTCCTTTACCATTAGCAGGGTGCTCAAAGAATCGAGATAACAAATGGGCTTTAGTTGTATCCTGCTCATCATGAACCCATAAATCATCTTTCGAGAAACTATCGCCCAGCTGAACTACTTCAGGCATCAATCCATTTAAGCGAACACCTTTGTCATTGTCTTTTCCAAAAACTAACGGCTGACCGTGCTCTAAGTAAATTGCTTCTTGAGGACGAGTTTTCTTATCGGTAAATAACTCAAACGCACCATCATTAAACACAATACAATTCTGGTAGATTTCAAGCATCGAAGTCCCTTGATGTCTATGACTTCGTAAAATCATTTCCTTCAAGTGTTTTGGATCACGATCCATTGCACGAGCTACAAACGCGCCACCTGCGCCTAAACTTAAAGCTAGCGGATTGAAAGGATGATCAATAGAACCGTATGGAGTAGATTTTGTTACCGAGCCTTCAGGTGAAGCCGGTGAATACTGACCTTTTGTTAAACCATAAATCTCATTATTAAAAAGAAGCAGATTTACATTTACATTTCGTCGTAAAAGCTGAGTAAAGTGATTTGCTCCAATCGAAAGTGAATCGCCATCACCCGTAATAATCCAGACAGTTAAATCAGGTCGAGATGTTTTTAAACCCGTAGCAATTGCTGGGGCGCGACCATGAATAGAATGCATCCCAAAAGTATCCATGTAATAAGGAAACCGAGATGAACAGCCAATCCCTGAAATAAAAACAATGTCTTTCTTTGCAATTCCTAATTCTGGCATTGCATTTTGAACTTGCTTTAGGATGGTATAATCCCCACAACCTGGGCACCAACGTACATCCTGATCCGAAGCAAAGTCCTTGGAAGAATAATCGGGCAGTTGTGTTAAATCTGCTTCGTGTTCTTTTACAAAATTGTCGATAAGTGTTTCTACTGACATAATTTATTGAATTAGATTTAAGCTACAGTTTCGCCTACTAAATCGAGGATGGCTTGTTTGAGCTCAGAAACTCCAAAAGGACGTCCCTTCACTTTGTTTATTGGTTTAGCTGGAATTAAAAACTCGGATCGAATTAATCGTACAAGTTGTCCGTCATTAATTTCCGGGACAATAACTTGTTTGAATCCTTTCATTAATTGTTCAAGATTTTTTGGGAATGGATTAATGTATCGAAGATGAGCATGGGAAATATCTAATCCATCTTTTCTTAGTTGATGAACTACCGTCTTAATAGAACCATAAGTTCCTCCCCATCCCAACACTAAAATATCACCTGTTTCGGTGCCTTGATCAATTTCTTGTAACGGAATATTGTTGGCGACTAAATCTCTTTTATCGCGGCGGATATCCGTCATTTTCTGGTGATTATCAGGGTCATATGATACATTTCCTGTCACATCTTCTTTTTCTAGACCACCTACTCTGTGTTCAATCCCAGCAGTTCCAGGAATTGCCCATTTACGAACTAAGCGTTCATCTCTTGCATAAGGCATAAAAGGAGCATCTTCCTCAGAGTGACGAGGCCCTTCAAATTCTACATGGATATCTTTTAGATCTTCCGTCTTAGGGAATTTCCAAGGTTCTGAACCATTCGCAATATATCCATCAGATAAAAATATTACTGGAGTCATATGCTCAAGCGAAATTCGAACTGCTTCAAAAGCCATATCGAAACAATCGGCAGGTGATTTTGGAGCAACAACTAAAAGAGGACTTTCGCCATTTCGACCATACACAGCTTGCATTAAATCAGCTTGTTCAGTTTTCGTAGGCATTCCTGTTGAAGGACCAGCTCGTTGAACATTTAAAACAACTAAAGGCAGTTCCAACATAACAGCTAAGCCAATTGCTTCACCTTTTAATGCAATTCCTGGTCCAGATGAACTCGTAACCCCAATACTTCCACCAAAAGAAGCTCCGATAGCAGAGGCACAGGCTGCAATCTCATCTTCAGCCTGAAAAGTGGTAATCCCAAATTTCTTGTATTTAGCTAGTCCGTGAAGAACATCCGATGCAGGTGTAATTGGGTAAGTACCCAAAAACATAGGCATATTACTTTTACGAGCTGCTGCAACCAGTCCGAGTACTAAAGCTTCATTCCCTGTGATATTTCGATAAGTACCAGGTTCAAGTTCAGCTTGTTTTACGGTAACACGTGAGCTAAAAATCTCGGCTGTTTCACCATAAAAATAACCAGCTTTTAGTACTTTAATATTCGCTTCTGCAATCTCAGGTATTTTTTTCCCAAACTTCTTATTCAAAAAGTCGATGGTTGAATCCATTGGACGATTATACATCCAATACAATAAACCAAGTACAAACATATTTTTTGATCGATCTTGATCCTTATATCCAAGATTCATGTCAGATAAAGCTTCTTTCACCATTTGATTTACATCAATTTGGATAAGCTCATATTCCGCTAAAGAACCGTCTTCAAGTGGATTCACTCCTTCAGGATATTTGGCAAGATTCAGATTCTTTTTATCAAAACCAGCGGTATTGGCAATTATAGTCCCTCCTTTTTTCAATAAAGAAAGGTTTGCTTTTAAAGCTGCTGAGTTCATTACCACTAAGGCATCACACTCATCACCTGGTGTTAAAATTTGATGACTTCCAAATTGTAACTGGAACGAAGAAACGCCTGGTACTGTACCTTGAGGAGCTCGAATTTCAGCTGGGAATTCTGGAAGTGTTCTTAAGTCGTTGCCAAGAAGAGCTGTTGTATTTGTGAAAAGTGAGCCAGTAAGCTGCATACCGTCTCCGGAATCACCAGCAAAACGTATGGTGACATCCTCACGAACCTGATCTGTAATACTCATTATAAATGGTTAGGTCTGTAACTGTTTTTTAGGTTACTCGAAATTGTGGCTTTTTGATCAGAAATGAAATATAAAGTTCTGCTTTTATTAATTTTTTTTGTTTTGTGGATTCGTTAATGATTTAGCTATGTAAAATTTCTAAATATATATTCTATAAAAAGATTCAAATTTGTATATATAAAACTGATGCATTCCATATTTTACATTCTTCGTTCCGTTAAAAACATTCTAAACTTCTAAACCTAATTTATGCTTTTTGCTGTCAGCTTACCCTTTTTGAATGAAATTGTCGCTCTTTTTTTGGTAAGTGTTGTCATTGCATTTATTTGTTATAAAGTAAAATTAGTACCTATTGTTGGATTTTTACTTGCTGGAGTAATCATCGGACCAAACGCTTTAGGATTAGTTCAAGATCAAGAACTTGTTGATATGCTTGCAGAAATAGGAATCATCTTACTCCTTTTCACTATTGGGATTGAATTCAGTTTAGAAAAACTTGCCCGAATCAGATCTGCAATTTTCATCGGTGGTGGACTTCAGGTTCTTCTTACTGTACTATCTGTAGTGGTAGTTTTTTTACTGCTAAATATTAACTGGAAAATTGGGGTTTATACAGGATTTCTAGTCGCATTAAGTTCTACTGCCATTATTCTTGGCTTATTAAGTGAGCAAAACAAAACCGATACACCCGTTGGTCGACTTTCTTTAGCGGTATTAATTTTTCAAGATTTTGCCATTATTGCAATGGTGTTGCTCATCCCTTTACTATCGGGAGAAAATAGTTCTACTACCGATATTCTATTAGTACTAGGAAAAGCAATCTTACTTATTATTGGAATTATACTTTTAGCAAGAAAAATTGTCCCTTGGATCTTAGAAAAAGTTGCTCAAACTCGTAGACAAGAACTCTTCTTGTTAACAGTGATGGCTATTTGTTTTGGTACAGCAGCTCTGACAAACCTAGCTGATGTAAGTTTAGCTTTAGGAGCATTTTTAGCAGGTTTGGTAGTTAGTGAAAGTCATTATAGCGATCATGCACTTAGTGAAATCCTTCCTTTAAAAACTATATTCAACGCCGTCTTTTTTGTTTCTGTAGGAATGTTATTAGATGTCAAGTTTGTGCTAGAATATCCTCTGATAATCATTGGAATTGCATCTGGAGTTTTGATTTTAAAGTTCATACTAAGTTCCATTAGCCTTTTGGTGCTTGGCTACCCAATTCGAGTCGCAGCCGCATCCGGAATAGTATTATCACAAATTGGTGAGTTCTCCTTTGTTTTGGAACGAGCAGGTAGAAATGCGGGACTTGAACCTGGTGGCTTTGGCGAAATGGGTTCTCAAATGTTTATAGCCGTTTCAGTAATATTGATGTTGTTAACTCCCCTTTTCTTATCCATTAGTCCTAAAGTTGGTGAAATACTTTCAAAAACACCACTCAAGAAATTTGGGGAAAAGAAAACAAACGAGTCAGAATCGAAAGCTGATATTTCTTTAGAAGATCATGTAATTTTGGTTGGTTACGGACCCGCTGGTCGAAATTTAGTACGAATATTTACCGAGACTAATATTCCATTCATTGTCATTGAAATGAATCCTAAATCAGTGAATGAGATGCATGAGAATGGAATTAACGCCATTTATGGGGATGCTACTCGAACTCATATTTTGGAACACGCGCAAATTAAACAGGCTAAATTATGTGTGATAGCCATTAATGAACCCGATGCTAATCCAAAAATAATCAAGTTAGCTAAATACCTAAACCCAACAATACAAGTAATTGTTCGAACACGATATTTAGCACAAGCAGAAGCCATGGAAATAGCCGGTGCCGATACCGTTGTACCTGAAGAAATGGAAACCACTGTTCGACTTTTTTCGAATGTTCTAAGTGCATATATGATCCCAGAGCAAGAAATTCAACAACACATTAGAGAGTTACGTGCAGAAGATTACCAAATAATGAGAGGCAGTATTCAGGAAGCTCATTTAATGGTGCTACAAGGACTTGATGAAGAAGGCTTACATACCAGAGCAGTGGTTGTTCGTAAAGGAAGTTACGCCGCTGATAAAACGCTAGCCGAATTGAAACTCAGAAACGAGTTTGAAATTACCGTACTCACAGTACAACGAGGAGATAAAAACACGGGTAATCCTCACGGAGAATTTCAATTGAAAGCCGGAGACCGATTAGTCATGGTCGGCTTAGCTTCCCGCTTCGCCGATGCCGCCGTAATATTCCGAGAAAAACAACCACCAGAAGAATTAGAAGAGGATTTTTGATTCAGCATTTATTCAATATATCCCTATGTTTTATAAGTATAAAATGAACAAAACTTAAACTTGAAATAGGGATAAAGTGAATAGAGTTTACTTTACTTTGCTGTTAGCGATCTTAAATCATCGGTCCTTACATTAAACCTAACATTGCCAACTTAACGTGAAAATAACTCCAAAAGGGAAAAGAAACATTTCAAGGATTATTCCCTTCGCGATTATCTGGTTGGTGATTGGATGGATTATTGATATAACAGTGTTTGATGCAACACGTAACCAAAATCTCAATCCAGATACTGATATTACCTTCACCATTCCAGTGCTGATTTTTGCTAGCTTGGCAAATGTCGTGGTTGGACTTATTGTAGGGTTTTTAGAAGTGGTTTATTTAGAAAAGAGATTCTCAAACCGAACACTGAGCGCCAAGTTTTTATACAAATTCTTAATCTACCTGGCCTTATTTATTACCATTATAGTCATCTTATATCCTGTCGCATTTACGCTTGATACAGGCATAGGTTTGCTAAAAGTTGATACTTGGCAAAAACTGGGTAGATTCCTAATAAGTATTTCTTTCCTTACCACCTTATTTCATTTGTCTGTAAAGCTTATGGTTAGTTTGATCTATTCTGCTATAAGTGAAAACTTAGGACATCAGTTGCTTTTAAATTTTTTCTCCGGGAAATACCATCAACCCAAAATTGAAAAGCGGATTTTCATGTTCCTGGACATGAAATCTTCGACTACCATAGCCGAAAGTCTTGGCCACGTTACATACTTCAAATTACTGGACACCTATTACAATATTATGTCAGACCCCATCATCAATTCATTCGGTGAAGTCTACCAGTACATAGGAGATGAAATCGTTATTTCATGGGAACCTGATAAAGGGATTAACCAGGCAAACTGCATCAAATGCTACTTTGACATACGCGATCAACTCAATGAACAAAAAGAAGTTTTATTTCGTGAATTTGGCTTTGAAATTGGTTTCAAAGCAGGAATTCATTTCGGTGAAACCACTATTGGGGAAATTGGAGCATTAAAAAAAGAAATTGTATTTACGGGGGATGTCTTAAATACGACCGCCAGAATCCAAAGCCTTTGTAAGGAATTAAAATCTGACTTACTGATCTCAGGTGCAGTTAAAGAATTACTACCCGATTCTAGCTATCAATATAGCTCTAAAGGAGAGATAGAACTGAAAGGAAGAAATAAGAAAGAAGAACTGTTTAGTGTAAGGTTAGAAAAGAATCCGACAATCGCTGTTTAGTAGTGATATTTTGTGTAAATGATAGGATATCATGAATAGTAAACGTGATATCCCAATGTTGGAGAAGAATTCGCTTTGCTCTTCTTCTCCAACGTGCCGGGCTAAGTTCAAAAGTTGCGAAGCAACTCATCTAAATCAGAACTTTACCATTTGGTTAAAAAATAGTCCTTTACTCATCTTTCATTAAGTTAGTTTAAATCTTGAATATCCATGATTATTTTTGATAAAGAATGATTCTAAACATTTTTACAAGCACAAACCTTTGCCGTATTATCTAAATTAAAACAGATAAAGCTCAGGCTTTTTTATCATTCTTTCATAAAAATATAGTCTTCCATCATGAAAAAATTAGTTGGTTTATTTATAACTCTGGTCATCAATCTGGCGAGTTTTACTTTGTCAGCCCAGGAATCGAAATTTGCGAACCCCTATTCTTTTATTGAAAATACAGCAGTATTTGAAGTCAACCAGACTGAAGGTCACACGGTTGGCATACCGTTTAAATCTATTGATGAAGCTTTAAATCTAGATAAATCGAAGTCAAAAAATGTGCTTTCGTTAAATGGAAAGTGGAAATTCCATTTTGCCAATACACCTGAAGGTACACCTAACTACTTTTTTACATCAAATTTTAATGATCAGAAATGGTCTGAAATTACAGTTCCCTCCAACTGGGAAATGCAGGGTTTTGGCGATCCTTTGTTCCGAAATGTTGCGCACCCATTTAAATCCAATCCGCCTTCTGTTCCACGCGAATACAACCCGACTGGGTCGTATCGAAAAACATTTACTCTACCAGCGAACTGGAAAAGTAAACGCATTTTTTTGCGCTTGGAAAAAACCGCTTCGGCATCGTTTGTCTGGATCAACGGACAAGAAGTTGGCTACAACGAAGGTGCATTCGAGTCTGCTGAATATGATGTTACCCGTTTCCTGAAACCAGGAAAAAACAACATTGCCGTGAACGTAATTAAATATTCAGATGGTGTGTATCTCGAAAGTCAGGACTATTGGCGCCTGGCGGGTATTTTCGACGATGTTTGGATGTATGCAAAATCGGATGTAAATATCTTCGACTGGTATGCCACTACTGACTTGGACGAAAACTATGAGAACGCAAAACTAGATTTACAGATTACGGTAAACAACCAATCGAAAACCGACAAACAGAACTACAAAGTTCGCACTTCACTGTTTAATTCTGAGAATGTATTGGTTCAGAATTTTACTTCTGATGCAGTTCAAATTAGTGCTGATAGTAAGAAAATTATAAATGTTTCTTCATTGGTTAAAAATCCCAAAAAGTGGACCGCCGAAACGCCCAATCTCTATCGGTTAACCATGGAATTAATTAATAGCGAAGGAAAAACCGAAGAAGTAATTGCTGGTCGGATAGGTTTTAAAGAGACCGAAATTCGCCACCAAGTTTTTTATCTGAACGGAAAAGCCATCAAAATAAACGGTATAAACTCGCACATGCAACATCCAGATTTAGGGCACACCATGGATGAAGCAACTATTCGGAAAGACTTTGAAATATTGAAGCAATTCAATATTAATTCTGTACGGACTTCTCACTATCCACCGGTGGCAAAGTATTTGGAGTTGGCTGACGAATATGGATTGTATGTAATTGACGAAGCAGGAGTTGAGGCTCATGCAACGGAATATTTGTCCGATAACGCCGAGTGGGAGTCCATGTATCGCGAACGTGTTCGCAAAATGGTGCTTAACGATCGTAATCATGCCAGTATTCTATTTTGGAGTGCCGGAAATGAAAGTGGTGAAGGGGAAAATATTTGTGCCGTGATTGATGAAGGAAAGAAATATGATACCACACGATATTGGATGTATGGCGGAAACGCCTTTTCGCATTCTTGTGAAGAGATTATCGGGCCACGTTACCCAACACCTTTTGAACTCAAAAATCAGGTTGGGATGGTTCCTGAAAGTGTTGATTCTCGACCATCATTTCTGGATGAATACCTTTCTGTGGCCGGAAATGCCGGCGGCGGATTGGACGAATATTGGGATGTGATTTACCAGTATCCACGCATCATGGGCGGCGCAATTTGGGATTTTGTGAGTCCAGGCTTGCGAGAACCCGTTCGTAAATTGACAGATTCTTCCCCAAACAATGTACCAACTCACATCATGGGACGCGCCAAACTGGTTGACGGACACGATGGAAAAGGTATTGATCTGAACGGTCACGATCAGTGGGTGGAAGTTTATCAGGATAAAAATATTGAAATCTTGGGTGATGAACTAACCGTTTCGCTTTGGATTTTTCCACGTGATTTAATGAACATGGGTGGAACACTGCTCACAAAAGGAAACTATCAATTTGGTTTGCAGCAAAATGGTAACAACTCGCTTGATTTCTATATCAACACTGCGAGAATTTACAATTCGAGAAAAACAGTAGTCAGTGCTGAATTACCAAGCAATTGGACACAAAACTGGCATCATGTTGCAGGTATTTATAATGGGAAATCGATATCACTATATATTGACAACAAAAAGGTGGCTGAAGAACCGGTCACCGGGAACATTACAAATTTTCCTTTTCCTCTTAATGTAGGCAAGAATGCCGAGACACATGGTCAGCATACCTCCAGTTATTTGTGCGATGCCATTATCGATCAGGTGGGTATTTTCCCAGAAGCCATAGAAATCAATGATTTATTTGAAGCAAAACCTGACTTGAAAAATCGTGCAGCTTTATGGCTCGATTTTGAACAGGAGGAAAAAGAAGGTGAGTTTTTTAGCTATGGAATTGGCGCGCGTACCTATGGAAGTATTTCTCCTGATCGGGTTCCGCAGCCTGAAATGTGGCAAATGAAAAAGTCGGCTCAACCTATTTCTGTAACATGGAGCAATGCCGATAAAATGGAAATTGAAGTGCACAACCGAAACTTTTTCACCAATACTAATGCCTTTGAAACACGTTGGAATCTGGAGGAAAACGGAGTATCAATAGCTTCGGGAAAGTTGGATGTGGATGTCGAACCTGAAGCAAAAAAAACCTACGTTCTTCCTATCACAAAGCCTCAGCTAAAAGCTGGTGCAACCTATTTGACAACAGTTAGTTTTCATTCGAAAGTAGCTACGCAATGGGCACCGAAGGGTTTTGAACTGTATTGGGATCAATTGGAATTGCCATGGGATATTCCTGCCATTAAAAAATTGGCACAGAATCAGGTCAATCCTTTAGAAGTAACAGATAATGAGCAATATCTGATTATATCCGGAGTAAATTTCGATTATACCTTTAATAAAGCCGATGGACAATTGTACTCCATGAAATACATGGGTACAGAATTACTGAATCAGGGAGCTAAACTCAATGTTTGGCGTGCACCTCTGGCAAACGAACTGGACGACTGGACTACTTACTCGGCTACTGTATCTCCTAGAACAGAGGGCTACGGAAGGATGATTGCCACTGCATGGTATTCCGTTGGTCTGGATAATATGAAGTCAAAACTTGAATCATTTGAGTTTGAAAATAAAGATGAAAATGTGATTGTAAGTATTCGTGAAATTGCTCTTTTTGGAAATTCAGGCAGGGCAGGCTTTGAAAATGAGATGATTTATACAATTTCGCCCGACGGTGAAATTAGTTTACAGCACGCGATTAATCCGAATGGAAGCATGCCTATGTCGTTGCCACGTATCGGAACAAAATGGGTATTCGATGACCAAATGCAAAATGTTGAATGGTTTGGACGTGGGCCGCAGGAGAATTATCCCGACCGCAAAACCGGGTACCGTATTGGGCTTTATCAGTCGACAATTGATGCGATGTTTGTACCTTATTTGATTCCTCAGGATACTGGCTTGCGCACTGACAACCACTATGTGCGACTAACAAATGCTGAAGGAATCGGAATTGAGTTTTCGGCAGAAAAACCATTCAATTTCAATACCTATAATTACAGTACCGAAAATTTGACAAAGGCAAAATACAACTATCAATTGATCAAATCGGATGGTGTAACCTTCAATTTTGACTACCAGACTACTGGTGTAGGAGGCACAGCAATTGGGGTGCTTAATAACTATCAAACCATACCTCAATACATACAGTTCTCTAGCTCTATAAAACCTTTTAAAATCAATAAGTAAGTCTGATAATAGTTAAAACAATAAGAGCTATAATGCTTAACTATGACATTGGGTTATAGGGTTAAAAAATAACTGACTACAACAAAATGTTTACATCATGCGGGTTTTAGAACAATTTGCAAGTTCAGAGTTTTGTTGACAAGGGCAGTAACGGTTGATAGTGAAATAATAGTCATGAACTTCAGCACGCTGCATACACTTAACGTTGGAGAAGAAAAAAGAAGCTATCAGGATAAATCTGAATTTCCCCTTTTGGAAATAAATCTGTGACAGCAGAGTTTTAACTCGGTCCAAATGCCCTCATTTTGAATACTATCCACTCCGATTAAGCCTAACCTCCCTCCTTCATCCCTCCTTCATCCCTCCAGTACAAGTCCAGTATAACTCTAGTTAAACTACCTATAGATATTGGCAAATAACCGGACAAGCTATAGCGCAATACTGGGTGGATAACATGGCAATAAAAACACCGGAAATCCTCACGGAAAGTTTTAACTAAAAGCCGGGGATCGATTGGTCATGGTAGGCCTGGCTTCACGCTTCGATGATGTCGCCGTGATCTTCAAAGAAGAACCACCGGAAGAGTTGGCAGAGGACTTTTGATTATTCTTTTCAGTCCTGCATAGCCTAATGAGAAAGTTCTGAACATAGAATAAGACGATATTTTTTTGTATGGTTAATTCATAGTTATTCCTCATATTCACAGTAATTACAAGAATATGAGGAATAACTATTAACTATGTAATTGGGATATGATGAACTCTGTGTGTTTTATTCCATTGTTGGCATTAATGCAAAAAAGACTTCGGACAATTTGGAAATCAAAATGAAGAATGATAAATATTTAGGCAGAGGCATTCATAAGGAACAGTTTCTCGACTCATTGACATCTGGGAAATTGAAACCAATGCTCGAGATAATAAACAAGGACAAGGATTTAGATGTTCAAATCAGAAATAACTACCTGAACATATACTATGACGGTGGAAATATTGCCAAGGTGAGTAGTGCAAATAGCGTATTATTTAACAAAAACTATTTCTATACGGACATGAAGAATAACCCTGCTAAGGATATAAATAGGGAAACGAAAGATATATTGTCCGGCAAAAGAAATGAACTAATCTGCAAATTCAAAGAAGGAAATTTCAAAGAGTATTTTGATGATGCGAAGAAAATAATGAACATATGGTTTGCAGCAAACCCCAAACCAGAACGGAAGGAACAACACCAACTGTCCATTGAAAATCAATACAACAAATCCGACTACACGATAATTGACTTAGAATATCAGGTCAGCATGGAAAGCAAATTCTACTGCACGTTTGTTCCAGAAGGAAAGAGCAAACCGAAAAAGCCAAGGTTCGACATAATCGCTGTAGATAAAGCTGGCAAACTTTGTGTCATAGAGCTAAAAAGTGGGACTGGAGCACTTGGCAATACGTCTGGTCTAAAAGAACATTATGAGTGCTACAAATGTTCGATTGGACGTAATCCTGAACCTTTTAAAAGTGAAATGGAAAATCTACTGAGTCAGAAACAGGATTTTGGTTTAATAGATGATAGGCTAAAAATCTTGTCTACTGAACCTGAATTCATGTTTGTTTATTCGTATGATGAAAGTGACAAAAAAGCTCAATTCAATAAGTTTATGGATGAATACAATGTAATTGGAGAGAATATTCATGTGATTTGGTTGCAGGATAAAAGCTGGAAACTATTAGACAAATAGGTATGAATTTCAAAATCCATAGAGGAACAGGAGATTGGCGGTTCTGTTTGGAGCAGAGCTCTTAACTGCATTCCGCAGCAGAGCTACGGAACGAGAATATTGAGTTTTTAATACTATCTTAGTAGCAATTAATACTCAATGTGAAAATCTTTCCAATTGTCTCAGTTCTGTTATTTATGCTTACTAGCTACCTAGTTGCACAGCCCACTATCTGCGGCTATGCGGTGAATACCGATGACAGCACCGCCATTGAAAGAGCTACTATTTTTCTTCATGATAAGCATAATCTAGCTTTACCTACTGATATCAGAACCCAAACTGATAAGAACGGTTATTATGAGATACCAGTGGATACCGGAAGCTATAGTGTAAATGCCTGGACCTATGTTGATTTTCGGTCAGATTCCTTTGCTTTTGTAGTCCAACCCGGGGTTTTTAAAATTGATAACTCTCATTTCGCCTTCAAAGTACCCTGCTTTTACATTAATTTCTTCTACAGCCTGAATCTAAATGATGAAGAGTATGAAGAAGGAATTGTTGCCCAAAAAAACAACTTTATGTTCATGCGTTCTCAACAAAAGAGTAATAATGATTCTTTAGCCCTTGAAGAACCTGACTGGTCTCAAGTTGAATGGCCCGAAATGGTACTCCCCTATATGCTGGGAATCCGGATCGAGACCATTGACACTTTATTCACTCATTACCCTTCGAGGTATATTCGTAAAAAGGATTGGTAGCTAATCTTTAGTTCCCCCTCTCCAAAATCCTCCTTATCTTACCACTTATGAAAAAAGTGGCATTTGAAACCCTCGGCTGTAAACTCAATTTCTCAGAGACTTCCTCTATGCGGAGAGATTTCGAGAATGAAGGATTCCAATTGGGCGAATTCAATGAAGAAGCCGATATCTATGTGATTAATACCTGCTCCGTTACCATGGACGCTAACAGCGCGTGTCGGAAAACAGTACGTCAGGCGCTGCGACGAAATCCGGATGCTTTTGTCGCGGTAGTTGGATGTTATGCTCAACTCGAACCTCAGGAGATTGCCGAAATCGAAGGTGTTGATGTAGTGTTAGGAGCAAAAGATAAATTTCATTTACTAGATCTCTTCGATGATTTTGTGAAGCAGGAAAAAACTATAATCCATGCGTCGGATGTTAATGAAGCCGTCGATTTCCATAATGCTTTTTCTTCGGATGACCGAACTCGCGCCTTTTTAAAAGTCCAGGATGGATGTAATTATAAATGCTCGTTCTGTACTATTCCGCTTGCTCGTGGAGCTTCCAGAAGCCCTAAAATCTCTACCGTAATTCGAAATGCAGAACAACTGGTGGAAGAAGGATTTAAGGAAATCATAATCACAGGAGTTAATTCTGGTGATTTTGGCTACGGAACTGATGAGAATTTTTTACAACTTCTTCAAGCTTTAGAACAGGTTGAAGGATTGGAAAGACTCAGAGTTTCTTCCATTGAGCCAAATCTACTTACCGAGGATGTTATTCGTTTTGCTGCCATCTCAAAAAAAATGCAACCTCATTTCCATATTCCGCTTCAAAGTGGTTCAGATGAGATGCTTAAGACTATGAAGCGTCGATATCGTACTGATCTTTATCAAGATCGAGTTGAGTTAATTCGAGAGCTCATGCCTGATGCGTGTATTGGTGTAGATGTTATTACTGGTCACCCTGGAGAAACAGATGAGCTTTTCCAAGAATCGTTCGACTTCATCAATTCTCTCGATATTTCCTATTTACATGTATTCACCTACTCCGAGCGACCCAATACACATGCGCTAATCTTATCGCCAGTTATTCCAAAACAAGAGCGAAAAAAACGTACACATAAACTGCGCCGACTTTCCTCAAAAAAACGTTTTGCTTTTGATGAACGATTTGAAGGAGAAACCCGCCCTACCCTATTCGAAGAAGAAAACAAAGACGGCTTCATGTTTGGCTGGACCAATAACTATGTTCGAATTGCTGTTCCCTTTAATTCAAGATTGGTAAATACCATTCAACAAGTTGAAATAGGTAATTATTCGAGTGATGGATTTCACTTTGGAAAGCTCTCTCAGACAATCCTTGATGAAGAATCAACCATTGCAGAGCTTCTAACTTAAAAACTATGCCTAACTCCAACTCAATAGATCTTATCGAACGAGCGCAAAAATTGCTCAAACAACAGAGCGAAATTTTTGGATTTTTTAATGTGGATATAGTTGGTAAAACTCAAATTGAGTTTCAATCTGATTCAGAGGAACCTCTAAACGAAGATCAAAGTTTTAAAAAACAGGAAGTAGAAGAAACTCCTCTAAGTTATCAGTCAGATACAGAGAATAACCCGCCAAGTATCCAAGATTTAATTACTAGTTGCACTACGCTAGACGAACTTAAAGAGCTTTGCTTAAAGGCTGAAGAACTCCAAACTGATCTAGAACATACGAACTTAGTATTCGGAGTTGGAAATCCATCCGCCGACCTTATGATTATAGGAGAAGCACCAGGAGAGAATGAGGATAAGCAAGGTGAACCATTTGTTGGTGTCGCAGGTCAGCTTCTTGATAAGATCTTGAAATCCATAGACTTCGATCGTTCTGAAATTTATATTGCAAACATTTTAAAACATCGCCCACCAAATAATAGAGATCCAAAACCTGAAGAAAGAGAACGAAGTTTGCCTTATTTAATTAGGCAGATTGAGCTTATAAACCCTAAACTTATTTTGTGTGTGGGCAGAGTTTCTGGAACAACTTTATTAGGCAAAGATGATACCCTAAAAAGTATGCGTCAAAAATTTCATGACTTTCGTGGAAGAGAATTAATGGTTACTTACCACCCTGCCGCTCTTCTAAGAAATTCACAATGGAAACGACCTACTTGGGAAGATGTTCAAATGCTTCGTGCTCGTTATGATGAATTATTGGCACAGTCTTAAATTGTGGATAACTTGTGGAAAGCTTGTTGAATACTCTCCTAATTTCATATTTAATTTTTGATTAGTTTGCCTGATCAAATTAACTGTTTTTCTTACGTCGTCAATGCCTAAAAAAGACTCTTCTAATATTAAAAAACTAGCTTATTCTGATCAGGAAAGAATCCTTCAACAAGAAGGAAGAATTCCTCCACAAGCCGTTGAAGTTGAGGAATCTATCTTAGGGGCTATGCTTATTGAGAATGCTGCTGCAAATATTGCGCTTCAAATGCTTAAGCTTGAAGATTTTTATACACCAGCAAACCGAACTATTTTTGAAACTCTTTCGAATTTATATGAAAGAGATAATCCTCTTGATCTACTCACTGTTGAACATGAGCTACGAGGTCAAGGTCTTTTAGATCAAGTTGGTGGCACTGCCTATCTTTCTGATTTAACTCGAAAAGTTAGTAGCTCCGCAAATATTGAATATCACTCTCAAATTGTAGTTGAACAAGCTATCAAAAGAAGCCTAATTCTGAGATGTAATGGGATTATAAAAGAATCGTATGATTCAACTACCGATGCCTATGAAGTTCTAGACGAAGCTGAACATTTAATTTTTGAACTAGCTAATCAAAAAACAAAGAATAGTTCCGTTCCAGTTTCTGAAATCTTGAAAGATACCTTAGCCTATCTCGAAGATATGCGAGGCAAAAAATATGGCTTAACGGGAGTTCCTTCGGGACTAGCTGTAGATCAAATGACAGCAGGTTGGCAGAAAGGTGATCTAATAATTATCGCTGCACGACCTTCTATGGGTAAAACGGCTTTTGTTCTAACAGCTGCTCGTAATGCTGCAATGCATCCAGATGAGAATCTACGTACGTCGGTAGCCATCTTCTCTTTAGAGATGTCAAATCAATCGTTAGTGCAACGACTTCTCACAATGGAAGCTCGAGTTCGTGCTGATGAAGCTCGTAAAGGAACTTTAAATGATGACAGTTTCAAGGAATTAATTGAAGCAGCAGGTAGACTTTTCAATGCTGATCTTTTTATAGATGATACTCCTGCTATTACTTTAATGGAACTTCGAACTAAATGTCGCCGATTAAAAAGCGATCATGATATTGGCTTAGTAGTAGTTGATTATTTACAGTTGATGCAAGGTTCTTCAAAGGATTCTGGAAATCGCGAGCAGGAAATTGCCTCTATTTCACGTGGACTCAAATCCCTTGCTAAAGAGCTTGATGTCCCAGTAATTGCCCTCTCTCAGTTGAGCCGTGCGGTAGAGCAACGTGGCGGTGATAAACGACCCCAACTTAGTGATTTGAGAGAATCTGGTTCCATTGAGCAGGATGCGGATATTGTGATGTTTTTATACCGACCTGAGTATTATGGTATTACCACTACGGCTGAAGGACAATCAACTGCTGGACTTGCTGAAGTAATTATTGGAAAGCAACGTAATGGACCAGTTGGAAGTAAAATGCATTATTTTGTGAAA